>Ga0209317_1000264_pt1 | contig 68316 bp, 59 predicted proteins | sample RifGroB2_FD_183994 | JGI IMG/M metagenome (GOLD analysis project Ga0209317, IMG submission 183994) | Soil microbial communities from Rifle, Colorado, USA - Groundwater B2 (SPAdes) (version 2) | ecosystem: Environmental > Terrestrial > Soil > Unclassified | place: Rifle, Colorado | collected...
CATCCCGCGATCCGGTATTGATCAAAACACCAAAATGTGAAACCGGTGATTTCGCTTCCTGATGAATAATCCGGATTCCATTCTTTAAAACGAAAGTTTGCATCATTTCTCCTGAAAAGTATAAAAAAATTGGTCTGCAAAAGTATGAACTTTTTTAGAAGATAAAGACATGAAAAAGAAAGGATCCGATTCGGCATTAAAATCAAGTATGAATTTACCATACCTTAATTTCACCTTCATTCTTTTCCTATTTTTGCTGAACAAATAAACAGACAATAAGAAAACAGCTTAACATGGCAAAAATAAACTGGAAACCAGGTACGATGATTTATCCGCTTCCGGCGGTATTGGTTACCTGTGGAGAAACTCCCGAAGAATACAACCTGATTACGATTGCCTGGACGGGAACCATCAGCAGCGATCCGCCCATGTGCTATATTTCGGTTCGCCCCGGTCGGCATTCGTATCAAATTATTAAACGGACGGGTGAATATGTAATCAATCTGACCACCGAAGAACTGGCACGGGCAACCGATTGGTGCGGATGCCGCTCGGGGGCCAAATACAATAAATGGAAGGAAATGGGACTGACCCCGGCCCCTGCAACCATTGTCAAGGCTCCGATTCTGGCCGAAGCCCCTGTCAGCATCGAATGTAAAGTGAAACAAATCATTGAACTGGGCGTGCATCACATGTTTATTTCTGAAGTGGTGAACATTATTGCCGACGATCGCTACATTGATCCGAAAACAGGAGCTTTCAGTTTGAAAAAATCAAATCCACTGATTTATTCTCATGGCCACTATTTTAAAATGGGCGATCCGATCGGCAAATTTGGCTGGTCGGTAGAGAAGAAGAAAAAGTAGCAGGCAGTGGACAGTCTCAGTTTTCAGTAAAATAAAACTGGCATAGGCGAAGTATGAAAACATTGAATATTACCGGGTATTACACACCCAGATAATTTTATAAGCAGATACAGAAATGACAAAACAAAGACCTACGCATACCGATTCCCCAAACCCCCTCTTGTGGAGGGGGCAGGGGGAGGCCAATCCTTTATTAAACCCGTTTCCCGGCATTCATAAAACTGCGCCATTCAAATCGGTTAAAATAGAACATTACCTTCCGGCATTTGATGCGGCTATTGAAGAAGCAAGGAAAGAAGTTCAGGAAATAATCGACAATCCTGCTGATCCTGATTTTATCAATACCATTGTGGCCCTTGACCTGGCCGGCGAACGACTGGAACGTATCAAAAGCATTTTCTTTAACCTGAATTCGGCCGAAACATGCGACGAAATGCAGGATATAGCTCAGGAAATCGCTCCGAAGCTTTCGGATTTTGGCAACGACATTACCCTGAACGAGCAACTTTTTGCCCGGATCAACAAGGTTAACAATCGGCGTGAAAGTCTGGTTTTGAATACAGAGGAAAAGACTCTGCTCGAAAAAACGTATCGCCGGTTTGTACGTAACGGCGCCAATCTGAACGAAGAAGATAAAGCAAAATACCGTGAAATAACGAAGGAACTGTCGCAACTTGGATTGAAATACCAGCAGAATGTTTTGGCCGAAACCAATGCTTTTGAGTTGCTGATTGCCGACAATAAAGATTTAAGCGGACTTCCGGTGTCTGTGGTGGAATTGGCCGCCCAAACCGCGAAGGAGAAAAACAAGGAAGGCTGGCTTTTTAACCTGCAATATCCAAGTTACGTTCCTTTCCTGAAATATGCCGACAACCGGGAGTTGCGCGAACAAATATTCCGTGCCTCAAGCTCGCGGGCCAATCACGGCAATGAAAACGACAACAACGAAATCATCAAACGAATGGTTGAGTTGCGGATCGAAAAAGCGCACTTGCTGGGTTTCCGAACTCATGCCGCATATAAACTTCAGGAACGTATGGCAGAAACGCCTGAAAAAGTTACCCTGTTTCTGAACGATCTTCATCAGGAATCAAAACCATTTGCTACCAGAGAATTTGCCGAAGTTCAGGAGTTTGCTGAAAAATCCGGTTTTACGGGATTGGTTCAGCGTTGGGACTGGACTTATTATTCCGAAAAACTGAAATCGGAAAAATATAATTTTACCGAAGAAGAAGTTAAACCATACTTTCAACTGGAAAAAGTTATTGAAGGAGTGTTCGGACTGGCCAAAAGACTTTACGGCCTTCGATTGCAGGAAAATAAGGACATCGAAGTTTACCATCCGGAAGTGACCGCTTACGAAGTTTTCGATGAAAACAATGTATTTGTAGCCGTTTTGTATCTCGATTTTTTTCCGCGTGAAGGCAAACGATCCGGAGCCTGGATGACCGATTACCGCCCGCAGTCGAATGTTAACGGAAATTCGGTCAGGCCGCATATCTCGCTGGTGACCAATTTCAGCAAACCGACCGAAACCACGCCTTCGCTGCTCACTTTCTACGAGTTAACCACCTTCCTGCACGAATTTGGGCATGGATTGCATGGCATGTTATCTCAATGTCAGTTCCCCGGTACTTCAGGAACTAATGTTTACTGGGATTTTGTTGAACTTCCGTCGCAGATTCACGAAAACTGGGCTTACGAAAAAGAATGGCTCGATACTTTTGCGGTTCATTACCAAACCGGAGGACGATTGCCCGAAGAATTGATCCGGAAAATCCAGGATGCACAGAAATTTCAGGCGGCTTACCAGATGGAACGCCAATTGAGTTTTGCCATGCTAGATATGGCATACCATCACCGGGAACTACCGGTTGATGGTGATTTGAAAGCATTTGAAATGAATGCGACCGCATCCACCGATTTGTTTGAACCTGTTGAGGGAAGCCTTCAAAGTACCGCCTTCTCGCATATATTTTCAGGAGGATACGATGCCGGTTACTACAGCTATAAATGGGCTGAAGTACTGGATGCCGACGCCTTTTCGGTATTTCAGGAAAAAGGTATTTTCGATTGCGAAACAGCCGATTCGTTCCGAAAAAACATTCTGGAAAAAGGAGGAAGTGAGCATCCGATGAATTTGTACAAGTCTTTCCGGGGCCAGGAACCAACAGTGACGGCGTTGCTGAAACGAAACGGACTTACCTGAAAACCATACCTTTGTATTCGATTCGCTGCAAAAGCAAGAATTTATAGCCTGGAATATCCGATTTATTCCAGGCTAGCGATATGTTAAAAACTATCGTTAGAGTGTTAAATATTCATAATTATGACAGCCAGCGATATGTTTTTTGCAAATCTTGCGTTATGTTTTAAAGCGAAAAAATCCACTCATTAAAAAAACCAAAAACATGAAACAGACATGGGCAATGCTTTGTGTCCTGGCTGCCTCTCTGGCAGTCCACGCCCAGGATAAAAATTTTGATTTATCGAAGTACAAGTTTCCGGATTACAAACGGCACGAATTGGAACTGAATTTTAATTCGAGCGGGAGTAGTTCCAGATGGTCTGATATTAATGGCTCAAACAGCGATGGAACATGGAGAACCGTTGATTTCCTGAATTCTTATAACAGTTCAGGAATACATCTGGGTTACAGTTTCACCAGCAATACCCGCAAAAGACAGGAAAATATTTATTCATCCTTTAGTAGTTCATATTATTTTCTGAAGACAAGGAACGAATTGGGCACAACAAGCTTCAGCAAGCCCGATGCAAATTTCAGAATTTACGCCAATGAAAAATATTACCTGACTGAAGATAAGTGGTTTCTGGAAGTCGATCCTGAGTTTGATTCTGAGCTCTGGTCAACAATTAATAAATCTCCTGCAACAACAGACATCAGGCAAAGAGGAAATAGTTTTACTGCTAAAATTGGATTGGGCGGTGGGATTGGTAGAAAAGAAGATGTTACCGAATTCTGGCAAGCCTATTACATTCTGGAAGGATTAAAGAAGCAAGGTTCACTTTTGCGTGAACCTTCAGAGAAAGACATTTACGAATTAGCCACATTGGCATCGCAATTAAAAAGCAAACGATTTTTCGATTCACGACTGAAGAAAATTGACGAAATGAAATCACTTGATTCACTGATGTATAAAACCAACCTGATTGACAAGTCGGATATTTCCTATTTCAATACATTAAATGATTACTGGAATTTTGCAAATATTCCGCCCAGATCTTCAGGACGGGTTCTGAAACTTTTAATGACTCCTGGCTTTGGGCATCGGTTTGATAAAGAATTGGGTAAGTTGAAGCATACATTCAATGAAACAAATTTAAATTCTGAGATTGATTTTCAATGTTCCAAACAACTGAATTTATATTGGGAACGTTATTTTAACCTGAACTTCTCTAATCTTACAACTTTAGACAACGATGATACTCATTATTACAAATTCCCTAAAAATTTTATGAGGATCAATTCGATTGCCGGGTGGAACTATTATCCAAATTTTAGGACACATTTTAGAACCTCGCTTTCATATAGCGCCTATCAATACGCTTCGGGACTCAATGAAGCCAGAACAAAATATGAAAAAGTATGGTCAAATAATATTGGATTATATAGCTCCGTTTACTACTATTTATCTCCTCAACTCAGGATTGAAGGTAATGTTGGTGCAAACTATTACGAGAAGAAACAAAGTATTAGTCAGAAAGAGAAATTGGATATATACTATAGAATAGGATTTCGTTACGCTATCTTCTAAACTCTCCTCATAACAAAGAAGCCGGCTCAATCGAACCGGCTTCCTTGTTTTTATACCCTCAGGAAAATATTCTTTTTGTACATATAATACAGCAACGACCAAACCAGCATAATACCTCCTATAATGCTGATAATCTGACCGAAATCTCCCCAAAGTACGGTCCATCCGAAAATCATCTTAGTGGTACGGCCTACATCAACCAAATCGTATAAAAGATATATGAAAATCGAATTCATGCCGATTACCCGGAAGAAGAACGACCATTTTCTCCAGCCTTTCACATCAATGATCCAGTAAAAGGACATGATTAGAAGGAAGCCAATTCCACCTGTCAGCAGGTTGAAAGAACTTGTCCAGCAAGCTTTAATGATCGGGTAAAATGTACTGAGCAGCAAAGCCACAACAATTGCCGAAACGCCGATCAGGGATAGCGTTTTGATTTTCTGCTGATCATTGGTTGTTTTATCGCGCAAAATATGTCCGGCCACCGAACCCATTAAGGTGACCGATACGGCTGATACGATACAAAGTAAACCTTCAGGATCAAACACTTTACCATACAATCGGCCAGGTAAAAGCATCCGATCTATATATCCGTTGAAGCATCCTTCAGGCGTCAGAACGCCAGCGCCAATTCCGGGCACCGGAATTAACAGTTGAATGATGGCAATTATACCCAGAAAGCCACCCAACCAATATAAAGTTTGTTTAAACGATTTGCTGTAAATCACAATCAGCGCTGCACCGAGATATGCCAAACCTATTTGAGCCAATACACTTGCGAACCGCGGATTTTCAAATCCATTGCTGAAAATCCCGTTATAGACAAAGCCGAGCAAAACAAGAATGACTCCCCGTTTAACAGCTTTTTTGGCCAGTTCATTTTTTGAGACTTTCTTTTCGAGTTTCGAAACCAGCGCAAAAGGGATAGCCACTCCGCTGATAAACATGAACAAGGGGAAAATCAGATCATAGAAATGAAATCCGGCCCATTCAACATGATCCATTTGTTCGGCAATTGGTTGGAGCCATCCGGCGCCTGAATATTTTGCAAGCATGGTTACCAGATAGCTGCCACCGGTTATCCAGAACATGTCGAAGCCACGAAGTGCATCGAGCGATAAAAGGCGTTCGCGCGGAACAGCCTGTGTTGGTTTTTGTTTCATCGGTTAAAGTTTAAGATGGCATGAAGGTAACAAATTTGATAATTCGGCAATTCAAAAATTCGACTATTTGACGATTCGACTATTTGGCGATTATTATCGCAAAACCAGATTTTTAGTAATAATACATGGAGTGCATCAGTCAATCAATGACTATCAATGACAATGAATGACATTTTCTTTTTCCGCTGTCTTTTTGTCACGCATAATGACACAATAAAGATATGCCTTTGGAATTGGGTGTCAATTTTGCCAGATTTCTGTTTATCCGGTTTATGGCACAGCGATTGAATAGAAAAGCTCGTATTTAATTTTCATAGAAAATAACCAGTTAAAAAATTATAAAATGGGAAAAATTATTGGAATTGACCTGGGTACCACTAACTCGTGCGTATCAGTTATGGAAGGTAACGAGCCTGTTGTTATTCCAAATAGCGAAGGCAAGCGTACAACTCCGTCAATTGTTGGTTTTGTTGAAAATGGGGAACGAAAAGTTGGTGATCCGGCAAAACGCCAGGCCATTACCAATCCTTCAAAAACCGTTTATTCGATCAAACGCCTGATGGGCGAAACCTATGCAAACCTGACCAAAGAAATAAAACGCGTTGCCTATACCGTAGTTCAGGGCGATAACAACACACCACGAGTAGTGATTGAAGACCGCAAATATTCACCACAGGAAATTTCGGCCATGATTCTTCAGAAAATGAAGAAGACGGCTGAGGATTACCTTGGTCAGGAAGTTACCGATGCTGTTATTACAGTTCCTGCTTATTTCAGCGATTCGCAGCGTCAGGCCACCAAGGAAGCCGGTGAAATTGCGGGTTTGAACGTTCGTCGTATCATTAACGAACCAACTGCCGCAGCGCTGGCTTATGGGTTGGATAAAATGCACCGCGAAATGAAAATTGCCGTATTCGACCTTGGTGGAGGTACTTTCGATATTTCGATACTCGAACTGGGCGAAGGCGTATTTGAGGTAAAATCAACCGATGGCGACACTCATCTGGGTGGCGACGACTTCGATCAGGAGATCATCAACTGGTTGGCGGCTGAATTTAAAAATGACGAAGGAATAGACCTGCGCCAGGATCCAATGGCTTTACAGCGCTTGAAAGAAGCTGCCGAAAAAGCTAAAATCGAACTGTCAAGTTCCACTCAGACAGAAATCAACCTTCCATATATTATGCCGGTAAATGGTATTCCAAAACATTTGGTTAAAACCCTGACCCGTGCCAAATTCGAACAACTGTGCGACAAACTGATTCAATCAACCATGGAGCCTTGCCGCAAAGCGCTGAAGAATGCCGGGTTACAGGCAAGCGACATTGATGAAGTTATCTTGGTGGGTGGTTCAACACGTATTCCTGCTGTTGTTGAAAAAGTACAACAGTTATTCGGAAAAGCTCCTTCAAAAGGAGTAAATCCTGATGAAGTGGTGGCTATTGGCGCCGCAATCCAGGGAGGTGTCTTGACCGGCGAAGTAAAAGATGTGCTGTTGCTCGATGTTACCCCGCTTTCGCTGGGTATCGAAACAATGGGCGGTGTAATGACCCGTTTGATCGAATCTAACACGACCATTCCGACCAAAAAAACAGAAACATTTACCACTGCCAGCGATAATCAGCCTTCGGTCGAAATCCATGTGCTGCAGGGCGAACGCCCCATGGCAAACGGGAACAAAACCATTGGACGTTTTCACCTCGACGGACTGCCACCTGCCATGCGCGGAGTTCCGCAAATTGAAGTGATGTTCGATATTGATGCCAATGGTATTTTGCATGTAACTGCCAAAGATAAGGCTACCAGCAAATCACAGTCTATTCGGATAGAAGCCTCCTCGGGCCTGACCGATGCCGAAATCAAACGTATGCGCGACGAAGCTGCGGCCAACGAAGCATCAGACAAGGTAGCACGCGAAAAAGTTGACAAGCTGAATATGGCCGACAGTCTGATTTTTACCACTGAAAAACAGTTGAAAGAATTTGGCGACAAATTGCCATCCGACAAAAAAGGCCCGATCGAAGAAGCGCTGGGTAAGCTGAAAACAGCTCATGCAGCTCAGGATATTGCCGGTATTGATGCCGCAACAGCCGAACTGAATGCTGTATTCCAGGCTGCATCGCAGGAAATGTACAATGCGCAGGCCAGCGGTGGCGCTCAGGAACCTCAGGGAGGTCAGCAAGCCAGCGCCAATACAGGCGGCAGCAGAAAACAGGATGGCGAAGTTACTGATGTTGACTTTGAAGAAGTGAAATAAAGAAGTTGGAAGACCGAAGACGGAAGTCGGAAGTACGATCGAATAGATATTTAAAAGCCTTGCTGGAATTTCCGGCGGGGCTTTTTTTTGAGTGAATTTATCATTATCAGAGGCAATTGGATAAAAGAAAATAGATAGCACTTCTTTATATTGGAAACTTGTCCTATATTTACGGACAAATGTCAAAGAGTAATATTATGGCGACAACTAAGATGAATATTGAACAACAATTAAACAAGGAAATCTCATCACTTTTCAAAAATTCATTGATAACCAATACTTTTACCTCTGGCAAAAGTGATTTGACTTACGCTGATTTTCTTGCAGATAAAATGCTGATCATTCTTGCAATCCGGAATGGCATTCCATATTCTTTATTCAATGTAATTCAGGATTATGCTCCGTTCAGCGAACACGATTGGGCTAATTTTTTAGATATTTCAATTAAATCGTTACATCGTTATAAACAGTCTGCCAAACAATTTAAGTCAAATCAATCAGAAAAGATTATAGAAATGGCTGAAGTTACGAGCGTTGGATTAGATGTTTTTGCAGACATGGACAAATTTAAAATGTGGCTCGATACTCCAAATTTTTCATTGGGAAATTTAAAACCGATGGAATTGCTCAAAGATTCTTACGGAAAAGAATTGGTAATTAGCGAATTGACACGAATTAATTACGGAATTTTAGTTTAAGATGGAAGTATTCAGGTTATCGCGTGAAAAGTTTGCCTCCATACTTTCAGGAAAGGGAGCTGCTATCAGGGGAGCCAGATGGAATTCAATTGGAGTGGAATTAATCTATTCCGCATCAAATCGCTCGCTTGCCATGGCAGAAGTTGCAGTTCATTTTTCGCTTGCCACTTTTCCAATCGACTATGTTATGATGACTATATTTATTCCTGATGAAATATCACTGCAGAAACTAAGTCTTTCAGACTTGCCAACAGATTGGAATGCTTTTCCACATCCGTCATCCACACAAAATATTGGCGACAAATTTGTTTCGGAAAATAAATACTGCGTATTACAAATTCCATCAGTAGTAACACAGGGAGATTACAATATTCTAATAAATCCCAATCATCCCGAATTTTCTAAAATTAAGATAATCAAAACAGAAAAATTCCCATTTGATAAAAGAATTTTCAGATAAAACTATTTCAATTCTTTCCGGTAGCAAATGCTGTCTTCCATTCCGATGTACTGTCCGTAATTTTCGGTGAGCGAATAACCAGTCCTTGTATAAAGACGAATGGCTTCCACCTGACGTACCCCGGTTTCGAGCACAGCTTTCGTATAACCTTCCTCAACGGCCCATTTCTCCAATTCCTGAAGCATTTGAGCGGCCAGCTTTTTGCCCCGCATTGCAGGATGTACAAACATTCGTTTCATCTCAACGCTTTCGTTGTCAAACCGTTTGAAACAACCGCAGCCTATAGGTTTTCTTTCGGAATAGATCACAATGGCATGCTTGATTTTATCAATCTGATTGTACTGTTCGTATTGCTTTTGTGTATCGCCGTTGCGTTGATAAAGATCTTCGTCCAACGCATTGACCATTGTTCTGAAATCGGGATGATCGCTGTTAGTGCGAATGAATTCGGGTGATTGAGATTTTGATGTTTCATTCATATCGACAATTTGTACTTGGGTTTCGCCTTCAAAATTAAATTATTTTTTCTGCCAAATCGGATACGAAAGGCTTAACTGAAGCATATTATTTCGGTAAACAGTCGCTGACCGCATTCCATTGATGGTGTATAGTTTGTTTGCAAATCCGGCTTCATTAAATCCACGAATGTAATTGACCGACCACTTCAATTTGTGCTGTTGGCTTCCAAATCCAAGAGTCCAGTTCAATTCAGGATTATCTTTTCTCGCAGTGTAATTTATTAACCAGCCAACTTCAATTCCGCTTTGCACAAAAATATTTTTGCAGACAAGATATTTAAGGTGAATAGGAATAACTAAATAATTCAACGAATAACTTTTCCAACCGGCCACTTTCCCTGAATTAGAAAAGTCGTAATGAATACCATATCCATAAGGAGTTCCATAAGGAACGTAAATTTCTACATTCCCATCATATGCCACAAAGTAGTCTGGCAATTTATAATACTCTTTCATTTCTTTGAATCGGTTAGCAACACCAACATCTACCCATAATTTTCCGCTAATACCTTTTGATGCATAGACCCCAAAACTAGCACCAAGACCACTCTTTTGTGTAGATGAGTCCCCTGTGTAGTTCCCGGGAATAAACCAAGAACCTTCAGTAGTTAATCCGAATTCTATTTTAGATTGGGCAGTGGCCGAACCACAAAAAGAACAAATAATTACCAATAATAGTGAAAGTCGTTTCATGCTGAACATTGTGTTAGTTGATTTCTGACTAATCTTTTGGTTCTATTCTGTTAAACAAAAGTAGGTAAATTTAGACAATGACGTATATTAGATCATGCAAAAAGTAATCAAAATAAGTTTTGATCCAATTATGAAAAACAATTCGACCAAATAAATCTTTAACTTAGTGGTTCGAAAAAACTGTGAAAATATGCGTTTGTTGATCTTCTGTTTATTAGTCCTGATTTCAGGAAATATATTTGCCCAGAATGCTGTTAATCAAACTGATTCGCAAGGCCGGAAACAAGGTTTCTGGACCAAAAAGGATGCTGACGGGAAACTGCTGTATCAGGCAACCTTTAAAGATGATAAGCCGGTTGGCGAAATGAAACGCTTCCATCCGAATGGAAAGGTGAAAGCAATATTAAATTTTGTAGAGGGCAGCGATCTTTCGAATGCTAAATTGTTTGATGAAAGGGGAAACCTGATCGCACAAGGAAAATTCGCCGGTCAAATGAAAACCGGTGAATGGATCTATTTGAAGGGAACCGGGATAATTTTAACCGAAACGTACATCAATGGGATTAAAGACGGAATTAGCAAACGCTTTTACACAACAGGGGAATTACTGGAAGAATCGAACTGGCAAAACAATAAAATGCACGGAATTTACCGCACTTATTTTCAGGATGGAAAGCCTTTTCTGGAATGTAATTATTCAGGAGGAAAGCGGAACGGAACATTCAAAACATGGTTTCCAAACGGCCAGCCTGAATTGGATGCCAGCTATCATAACGATGCCCGCGATCAGGACTGGAAATATTTTGATCAGGAAGGGAACCTGATTTACACACTGAAATTTGACCATGGGAAATTGCTGAATCCCGAAGTTCAGGACAGCATTGATCAGATAAAGTCAGTAATTTTCAAAACGAAAGGAGATAGTATTCCTGATCCTGAACAATTCATGCGAAATCCGGAGGAATATATGCGAAGGATGCAAAACCGTTAAGCAAATTATATGAAGACAAAACTGATTGTTTTATGGATTTTTTTACTGTTCGAATTCATTTCGTTTGCACAAAGTACTCCCAAAAGTTACTATTGGGTGCAACTGAAAGATAAGAAAGGAACGCCTTACCAGATCAGCCAACCAGAAGTTTTCCTGTCACAACGGGCCATTAACAGGCGCATCAGGCAACATATTGCCATTGATGAAACCGACCTGCCAATATCCCCGGTGTATCTCGATACCCTGAAAAAAAGAGGATTGGAAATTTTTCATACCTCCAAATGGCTGAATGGAGTCACTGTAAGAATTGCAGACACTACACAAATCAGAAAAATTGCGGCTCTTCCGTTTGTGGCTTCCGTACAATATACACGTCCTGCAAATGTATTAAAGTCAGTAAAAAACAAATTCAATGAAGATGAACTGCAAACTGACATTGGCCCGGCAACTTATGGGCCTTCCATCAGCCAGTTAACGCAATTGAATGGTCAGTACCTGCATGGCCAGGGATTCAGGGGAAAAGGAATTCAGATTGCAGTACTGGATGCCGGGTTCTGGCATGTGAACCAGATAGAGGCTTTCGATAGCCTACGCACTAACAAACGCATTCTGGGAACCCGAGATTTTGTGGATCCCAGATCAGATTTTTACCAGCAACATACCCACGGAATGAGCGTTCTTTCGTGCATGGGCGGCAACGTTCCCGGATTACTGATTGGTACCGCCCCAGATGCATCCTATTACCTTTTCCGTTCGGAAGATGTGATCACCGAATACCTGATTGAAGAAGACAACTGGGTTGCTGCCGCAGAGTTGGCCGATAGTTTGGGATTAGATGTCATCAATTCATCGTTGGGTTATTATTCGTTTGATGATACCAAAATGAGCCATCCGTATTCCGACCTCAACGGGAAAACTACCCGCGTAACTCAGGGCGCCAACATGGCTTTCCGAAAAGGCATTCTGGTTTTTTGCAGTGCCGGTAACGAAGGAACCAATTTGTGGAAAAAAATTATAGCTCCCTCAGATGGCGAAAATGTAATTGCTGTGGCAGCAGTTGATAAAAACGGATTTCGTGCTGCATTCAGTTCTTATGGCCCTGCTTTCGGAGGAGCAATAAAACCTAATGTGGCAGCGGTTGGCTGGTCAACCTATCTGGTAACAAGTAGCGGGAATTTGGGTTATTCGAGCGGAACATCTTTCTCGTCACCTGTTTTGGCCGGAATGGGCGCCTGTTTGCTTCAAGCTAATCCTTATGCAAACGTAAAACAGGTAAAAATGGCCATAGAACAGAGCGCACACCAATACAGCAAACCCGATTCGTTGCTGGGCTTTGGCATTCCTGATTTCGGAAAAGCAGATAAATACCTGAAAGTGAATAGTGCGCAAAACCTGGCTTTAAAAAACTCATGGTTGGTTTTACCGAATCCGTTTAGTGATTACCTCCTGCTTCAGAACGCCACTCCAAACTCTGCCCAACCCTGTTTGGTCAGCATTTATAACCTTCAGGGAATTTTGGTATGGCATACTTCTTTCAGCGCCGGTAATAACATTATTCTGAATAATCTGGCAAACTTGCCTGAAGGAATTCTGATTATGCGTATTCGTTCAGGAGAAAAAGAGGAACAATTTAAATTGATTAAGACGGTGCGATGATAAAGTTTCCGGTGTTCAGTGGCAGAAAATAATGTTACGGGTTGCGGGTTACGAGTTGCGGGACAACCTGAAACCCGAAACTCGTATCCCGCAACTTGAAACAAAAAATATGAGCGATCAGCAATTGACACTGTCTGAATTACAAAGCCGGGTGAAAGGTAGTCTGGAAGAGACTTTTTCAATGCCAGTCTGGGTAAAAGCAGAGATCAGCGAGATGACCGTCAACCGTAGTGGTCATTGTTACCTCGATCTGGTGGAAACCGAAACCGGAACTGACAACGTTATTGCCCGTTGCCGTGCCACCATTTGGTCATATACCTTCCGGATGCTGCGCCCCTATTTCGAAACCACTTCCGGACAAACATTTGGCGAAGGCCTGAAAGTATTGCTGCAAGCCAAAATTGAATACCACGAAGTTTATGGGTTCAGCCTGAATATCCGCGATATAGATCCGGTTTATACGCTGGGCGATCTGGCCAGGCAGCGCCGCGAAATTATCCATCGGCTTCAGGAAGATGGAGTATTCGAGATGAACAAGGAACTTGAATTGCCATTGGTCCCTCAGCGAATTGCCGTTATTTCATCGCCAACGGCAGCCGGATTACAGGATTTCCTTGACCAATTACATAACAACCCGCATCATTTTGTTTTTTATACCAAACTGTTCCCGGCAGTTATGCAGGGGGGCGAAGCGCCGCGCAGCATCATGAATGCCCTTGACCAAATTTATGAATACGAAGATTTGTTTGATGCAGTGGTTATTATTCGTGGCGGTGGCGCTCAACTCGATCTGGCCTGTTTCGATCAGTATGAACTGGCCTTTACTGTTGCACAATTTCCGCTTCCGGTAATTACCGGCATTGGGCACGACAAAGATGACACTGTAATTGACTTGGTTTCACACACCCGCATGAAAACTCCCACCGCTGTTGCCGAATTCCTGATTGCAGGAGCTCTCAGGTTTTGGCAGGAATTGAAAGAAATCGAAAATCATTTTGGAGAGTTGATATCCGATCAGCTTGAAGACCATAGGACCCGGTTGAAAGATGCGACAGACCAGTTGAATATTTTGGTCAATCAATTGATTGCTGCCCGGCAAAACCAACTTGGCATTGCGTGTATTCACCTGGCCAACAGAACCGGGTCATTCCTGAAAGATCAGCAGTCGGAATTGAAAAAACTGATGGTAGGAGCTAAAAATCTTACCAGCCGTTTTGTCACAGGACAAACACATCTGCTCGACCACTCCGGAAATAAATTGAATTACATTTTCCGTGAACAGGTATTAAAGAATAAAAACCTCCTGAATCAGTTTCAGCATCTGGTTAAAATCCAGGCCTCCGATCAAATCCGCAATGAAAAGAAAAATCTGAATTCCATTCAGGAAAAGCTACGTTTAGTTGATCCGCAGAACATTCTGAAACGGGGCTATTCCCTAACGATGATGAACGGAAAAATCGTAAAATCGGTTAAACAGGTAAAAGAAGGCGACCGGATTGAAACGAGACTTAGTGATGGGACGGTTGAAAGTAAAGTTGAAAAAATATCCAATATCCAATAATCAATTTCGAATATCCAATAAGAAACAAGAAACAAGTAAATATTGAACCCGCAACACGAAACTCGTAACTCCAAAAATATGGCAACGAAAAAAGTAACTTACAAAGAAGCAATTACAGAAATCGAAGAAATTCTGGAAAAGATTGAAAACGAAGAACTCGACGTGGACGAACTGGCTGAACAGGTTAGCCGTGTTTCGGCCCTGATCACCATCTGCAAAGACAAACTGCACAAAACTGAGGAAGAGGTAGAGAAAATTTTGAAGGATATGAATCCGTAAAACAGTGGTCAGTGGTCAGTCACAGTTAGCAGTGAAAATGTTACGGGTTACGAGTTCCGGGAAGCCCGAAACTCGTAACCCGTAACAAGGAAGCATTCAGTTACCAAATTTCGCTTCAAGCGACAAAATTCGGGATACATTCTGAAAACTGCGACTGACCACTGATCACTTTATTCTTAGAACTTAATATCCAGTCCAGCCATAAAATTGATGCCGGCCTGAGGGAAATAGCCGTCCATCGCATATCGCTCACCTTCCAAAACATAAGAATAAACCCAGGCATTGCTTTCGTATTTGGTGTCGAACAAGTTGTTTACCATCAGATGCAGGTTAAGTTCTTTAGCAAATTTCTGATTAACGCTATATGTAAATTTCAGGTTGTTTAAGAAATAACCTTTCATTTTCCGGTCGTTGCTTGAAGTATTGTCGATGTATTGTTTGCTCACCGAATATGATTGCAGACTAATGTTTAAACCTTTGACAGCCTTCCAGCTAAGCTGGCTGTTGGCAATCAGTTCCGGAGAAAAGGCCAGGTCGGTGGTTCCCAGTTTGGTTTCAATTTGTCCGCCATTGTCCCAGTCATCAACAAAATCGGTAAAATCTTTGATCTTGTTTTTACTGAGTGTCAGGTTAACATCCCATTTCAGTTTTTCTGTAAACTTCAAACCGGCCATGATTTCCAGCCCGGCGCGGTAACTGTTGTCAACATTGGTCATGACCGGAGCGCCCACATCATTGATTTCACCGGTAAGGATTAACTGGTTCTGGTACATCATGTAATAGGCATTCACTCCCAAAGCCAGGCGGCTGTTGTTATATTTGTAACCTAATTCGAAGTCGTTAAGCGTTTCAAATTCAGGTTGTTTTCCTTCGGGATCAGCATCCACATAATTGTCGCGGTTGGGTTCGCGGTTGGCGCGGGCAAAGTTGACATACAGGTTTTGTTTATCGCTTAACTGATAATAAATACCAACTTTAGGATTGAAAAACTCAAATTTGTGCGATTGTTTCAGTTCGCGCAAATCATCATCGGTCCCATCAATCTGGTAATCAATTTTTCGGAACTGCAAATCAGCAAACAGATTCAGGTTTTCGGTCAGTTCGTAATTGTATTTGGCATAAAGGTTCAGGTCTTTCTTGAGTCCTGTTCCGCGGTACCATTCATGGTTCAAATCTGAATTTCCGGCATTGCGCATCCAGATAACTTTTCCAAAATGATTACCGTCATAAACATTGTACCCGCCGCCAAAGGTAAATTCGCGGATTTCCTGTTTCCTGTTAACCGAAAAGGTCATTCCATAGAAATCATTACCGAGCCATTTCCGGCGAATTAAATCCGACCTTTTAATGGTTTCGCCACCATAAACAGGAGGAGTGATCAGGTAATCCGAAAGTTTCTGATCTTCCTTTGATTGTTCGTAGTAACCAGCCCCGGAAGTGTAAAACAAGCTGGCATTCAGGTTTAAAGCCTGATTGAACTGGTGCGAAAACAACAACTGGTAATGATCCTGCTGATAATGATCAACCTCATTTTCATAGGTGTACATATTGTAAGTGCGGTTATCGGAATTAACCATCTCATCCACTTGTTTCTGCGAATAGAGCCAATGGTCGGCATAGCGTTGCATACCGGCCAAATCGTTGTTCAAACGAACCGAAGGCACTCCATTCCACGCCTGATAAGTTTCTTCCAATCCTGAAAAAATATTGATTTTAAGGATCGAATTTGCCGTAAAATATCCTCCGGAAACAAAAAAGGATTTCAGGTCAGACGAAGCACGGTCAATAAAACCATCGGAACTGACCTTTGATAAGCGGGCATCGAACGAAAATTTCTCTTTTATCAGTCCGGAACTCACCCCGACTGTATTTTTTATTGTTCCAAATGAACCGACAGAAGCACTGTATTCGGCCGAAGCGTCTTTATTAATCGTGGAGGTTTGCAGATTAATTGTGGCCCCAAAAGCTGCGGCGCCATTGGTTGAAGTACCTACGCCACGCTGCACCTGGATGTTATCGGTTGATGAGGCCAGATCGGGAATATCCACCCACCAGGTACCGTGCGATTCGGCATCGTTCATCGGGATTCCGTTTACAGTCACATTGATGCGGTTCATGTCGGTTCCACGAATCCTGAAACTGGTATAACCCACTCCTGTTCCGGCATCTGAAGTGGCGACAAACGAAGGCGTAAATCCAAGCAGATATGGAATATCCTGCCCCAGATTGTTATTCCTGATTTCTGTTTTTTCAACAGTTGTGAAGGCAACCGGAGTTTTTTCTTTCACCCGGTTGGCCGAGATCAGTATTTCTTCGGTCATAAAGGAAACTTGCTTCAGGATAATGTTCAGGGTTTGATCACCGGTAAGTTTGACCTCCAGGGTTTGTTTTTCAAAGCCGACGTAAGAAATAGCCAGTTGATAATTTCCGGCATTCAGGTTATTAAATTGAAACATTCCATCTACATCGGTGGTAGTGACGTTGAAGCTGTCCGAAATTATGAGGTTAGCTCCAGTCAGCTTTTCGCCTGTTTCATTTTTAACTGTTCCTTTCAGTGTAAATTGGGCGATTGCCAGGTACACTGCACATTGCAAAAGCAATGTCAAATAAATCCGTTTCATTCTTGTTTTTTAAATGGTTAATAAATAACCAATGAGGTAAGTAAGTCCCTTTCGCCATCCCTTCGCCGGCATTATCCGTATCAGGTTCGGTGGGTGTGATCTCAGCCTGTAATTACCCCGACTTTAGTCAGGAAGGCACCCCATTGCGTAAATTGATGCGGCAAATGTAGGATTTTTAATGATTCGAATTAAAATTTCTACACTAAAAAAGTGTTTTTAGCCTTTTTCAACGATGCCGTTATATCTCCAAAGTTTCTAAAATTCTGCAGGCATTGCTATTCCGGAAAAAATGTCATTTCTCAATTTATGTACTCAGAAATATTGACATTAAAAATGATATTATGACATTACTAATCAGTCATATAACTATTGGCATTCTGTTTGAAATACCCTTCACGAAAACAAGAAAGAACACATTTGTATAATTAAAAAATGGAGGAATAAAACTATGTTACCAGTATTTAAAACCAGAAGATTGCCAGGATTATTTGATGAATTTCTGAATGGAAATTTACTTCCAAACTACATTGAAGAAGGAGCATGGAAGTCAACTCCTGCTGTAAACATTTTCGAGACAAACGAAAAGTTCGAAATTGAAATTGCAGCTCCCGGCCTCGAAAAAGAAGATTTCAAAATTGATCTGAAAGACGAAACCCTGACTGTTTATTCTGAAAAGAAAGACAAAAAGGAAGAAAAGGAAAAGGGGAAAGTCGTTCGTTCCGAATTCAGGTACTCTTCGTTCCAGCGGTCATTCTCGTTACCGCATGAAGTTGATGTAAATGCTATTAATGCGAATCACAAAAACGGGATTTTGACTATTGAACTCCCGAAGAAGGTGGAGTACAAAGACAACTCTGTGCGACAAATCGAGATTCAGTAAACTCAAAATTGTACTCATCCGATGACTTCGAGTTATCGGATGAGTTTTTTTTCATCAAATCCTCTCCATTGTGGGATTACCTGCCTGTCGCAGCCAGAGGGGAGGCCAGGTCTTTCTTCGAAAAGCTTAGTGGCAGCAAACTTTCAACGCCATGCAGTACCAAAATGGAATCCTGACCATCCAGGATAATTCGAATTGGAGAACCGAACCTGACTTCGGCTTCGGAAAGGGTTTGCCGGCAGCCACCGCATGGCTTTATTGGATCATTGACCAAAATACCGTTTTTAGCTGCAGAAATGGCTATTGTTTTAACCTCCGAGTCAGGGTAATTGGCATTTGCATAAAATAAGGCGACCCGTTCTGCACACAATCCGGATGGATAAGCTGAATTTTCCTGATTATTGCCCTTAACAATCATTCCATTTCCCAGCAAAATAGCTGCCCCAACATGAAAGCCGGAATACGGTGCATAAGCAAATTCAGTTATTCTTCTGGCTTCATGCAACAGATATTGGTCATTTTCAGTCAGTTCATCAATGTTTTGATATTCGTGTACTATAATTCGTATTTCCGTCGTTTTCATCTTTGAACAGTTTTTCCAAATGTACGTTATTACTTGTTATTTGCCAATGACCGTTCCTTACAACATTTTCTTATTTTTGTGAAACATACCATACGATAGTTATGCTCAAATATATCCTGCTCAATCTTACGCTTTTATGGGTTACTTCAGGCTTTGCACAAAAGCAGCAAACAAGAGAAGAATACATTCAAAAATTTTATAAACTGGCCATTTCGGAGATGGAACGCAGTGGTATTCCGGCCAGTATTACCCTGGCCCAGGGTTGTTGGGAGTCACAAAATGGCAATAGCCGTCTGGCAACTGAGGGAAATAACCATTTCGGAATTAAATGTAAGGCCGAATGGAAAGGGAAGAAAATTTACCACGACGATGATGCCAAACAAGAGTGTTTCCGGAAGTATGCCCATGCTGAAGCTTCATACATCGACCACTCTAATTTCCTCATGAACAGTGACCGGTATAATTTCCTTTTTCAACTTGACACGAAAGACTATGTTGGCTGGGCTCACGGATTAAAAAAAGCGGGTTACGCCACTGATCCGACTTACGCCCAGCGACTGATTAAAATTATAGAAGATTTTAAGCTTTCCATGTACGACGAATATAGAGACAACCGGCAATTGGCATTAATTAAGCAGGAATCAGCCAAATCTGTACAAATTGGTTCAGCTTTAGGTAGAACCAATTCGAAACACAAAATTGAGGTACGGAACGGATTGCGTACAATTGTTGTGAATGAAGGAGACACCTATGAAAGTCTGACCAAAGAACTCAAGCTTAAAGATTGGGAGATATACACCTACAACGACTTTGAAAAAGGAAGACAACCAAGGGTCAATGAAATACTGTACCTTTCGTCGAAATATAAAAAGGCCAACCGTCAGCGAAAACAACATGTAACAGATTATGGCGATACCATGCACTATATTTCACAAAGGTATGCCATCAAATTAAAGCCATTGCTTCGCCGAAACCGAATGGACGCCGGAGACGAACCTGCTGAAGGACAAATTGTTTATCTGCGAAATAAGAAACCGAGGAAGGGATAGGTAAGCCCCATCCCCATCCCTTCCCCAAAATTGGGAAGGGAGTTTGGTCACCGACAGTTCTGAAAAAATTAATCTTTAAGAGCAAATTTTCAAAAATCCAATGTGGAAATTTCGCTATGTTTATTTTTTTTCACCCCTCTATTGGAGGGTACAGGGGGAGGCTTTTAGGTTTTACTCCATCGGCTAAAAAGCAGCCGTAAAAGTACTTTATCGGCAAAAAAAATAAAGTTCAGGATAAATACAACTGAAATTACAGGGACTATATTTGAAGTAAGGAAGGCGAATGTTTTAAGAACAAAATCCTTGTCAACAAAATAAAAAAAGCCGGAAACCAGTGCAAGCAGAGATAAAAGTACACCCATCAGATAAAGATATTCACGTAAATCGGTTTTCCATTGTTCCCGACGAACCACGGTAAATACCACCTTTTGCGCAAAATCAGTTGACAGGTGAAATCCAGGTTCAGTCCTGAACGATTTTTCTATAATATGATCCAGTTCTTCATTTTTCATTGCTAATCTCCTTCACTAATTTTAAACTGTCTTCATCAACCACAATTTTAAGCTTTTCCTTTAAAAGTGCTTTTGCCCTGAACAGGTAACTCTTTACTGTTCCTTCGGGCATATCAGTTATTTGTTCAATCTCCTGATACGAAAACTCTTCCAGATAATACAAAGTCAGCACAGTACGATAATGAACAGGTAGTAATTCAATCTGATCCCGAATGTACCGATGTAAATCTGTCCTCTCAAAATCGTTTGACTTATATTCTGTCAGGTTTCGCAATACCGCCGAATCATCAGGATTAACCTCATCGCCTTTTTTAAATTTACGAAGGTAATTGATACTGGTATTGTAGGCTATAGTGGCAATCCAGGTTGATAATTTACACTCGTTCCGGTACTTTCCCAGGTTTTGAAATACCTTAAGAAATACATCCTGACAGACATCTTCCAACTCATCCTGACGCTGAATTAACCGGCCTGTAATATGAACCACCAGTTTCTGGTAGCGGTTAACCAAAAACGTAAAGGCATTCATATTTCCGCTTAATATCTGGTTAATTAATTCAGAATCGTTCATACTTGAAGTTTGACAACAATTTCAGATTAAATGTTGCACTAATTTCTGAATTTTATAACAACCCTTCCAATTTCCATGCTTGAATATGTTTTATTCCGGCATTGGAAGGAAACTCTATATCATCAAGCGATACAACAAACTTTTCATAATTATCATTGATTGAATTAAATGCCCCGTATTCACGTTTAACAGTTTGTTCGTCGGCAAGCAAATAGGTAACTTGAAAGTAGAGTATATGGTCTGCCTTTTTTGCTACAAAATCTATTTCCCCTTTTCTCGTTGCACCCACAAAAACCTCGTATCCGGCTTGGCGAATTTGCAGAAATACCGCATTTTCGAGCAAATAGCTAATGCCATAACCAAAACCTGAATAGAGGTAATTTTTAAATGCCAGATCGTTAATATAAAATTTGTATGTTCCTGACACAATTTCCTTGCCTTTAATATTGTAACGTTCGGTACGATGAACCAAAAAAGTGTTTTCAATATACAAAATGTAATTTGCTACAGTTTCGTAATTGGTTTTTCGGTTTTTCGACTGGAAATAATTCACGATATTGCTTATCGACACAAGGGTTGAGGCATTATTTACCAAATACACAAAAATATCTTCCAATAATTTGGCATCCTTGATGTTATATCTTTGAATGATATCGCGCAGAAGCACGGTGTCTTTTATTGCCGACACATAATGTCTCTTGGTTTCAGGCTCAGGCAAGTGAAATAATTCGGGCAAAGCTCCTGTTTGTAAATAATCGAGATACGATATTTTTGATTGTTCCACTTGTTTGAATTCACAAAATTCAGGGAAGCTGAATGGATATATCTGAAAAGATACATAGCGACCCGACAATAGCGTTGCTAATTCGCCTGATAGCATTTGAGAATTGGATCCACTGATATACAATTCGTACGAATCAGCAAAATCCTGCGAATAAGAATCAACAAGCCGTTCCCACCCCTCAATAGTTTGAATCTCGTCTAAAAATAAATAGACTTTTCCAACCGGTTTGAGATCTGCTTTGTAGGCATCAACTAACGAAGCCAATGCTTTATAATCCGTCAAAAAGTCAAATTCGACAAATTCTTTATTAATGTATAAAGTATTTTGAGGTGGCACACCTGACTGAATCACCTGGCCTACAATCTGGCGTAGAAGATAACTTTTCCCTGTACGCCTTTGCCCAACCAATACCTTTATAAGCCTGTTTCCTGAAAAACGGGTTACCTTTTCAAGGTATTCTTTACGTTCAAATCCTAAATCGAGCTTATTCCCGTTCCAAAAGTTAAACTTTGCAATTGCTGTAATATTTTCTGTCATAACCGAATATTTATTCAAATTTGCACAATATTCTGGTGTAACCGAAATTATTTACAAATTATTTGTTGTTTTGCAATTATTCAGTTGTTCTGTCCTGTTTGTATCTGTTTGGCTTTTTTACAAATTAAGGCATTCATATTTCCGTTTAAAATATGGTTAATTAATTCAGTTTGACAACGCTTTTCGCTTAAATGTTGCATAAAGTACCAATAATTTTTCCAGAAAAAACCGAGTATAGCTGCAACATTTCCGAAGCTCCTGATGTCACATCATACAAACACTTAAAACTGAAAATTATGAATGAAGTATTAATGGCAGCTGTTGTATTTTTTGGAATTTTCCAAATTTTTAAAAGTTTTACTGATTTTTTGTTGAAAAGAAAAATCATTAAGGCTGGTCATTTTGAAAATGCCGGCATTCTTGATCAAAAAGTTGCTTCGGTAACTACCGAAAATCAGGAAGCCAACAAATATCCTTCGCTAAAATGGGGTTTGGTAGCTTTCTTTGCCGGTATCGGATTCATTATCATTAACCAGATGAGCCCGGAACTTGGCAACGGAGACTATTACGAAAGCAGTCATCGCAATTTTATGGAAAACAGTTTGCTCCCATTTGGAATTGAGTTGGTTTCCATTTCGTTCGGGTTTATCGTCTATTTTTTGATTGTGAATTTCAGCAAGAAGAAGTAGGGAAGATCGGAGACCGAAGTCCGAAGTCCGAAGCAAAAAAAACTTCCGTCTTCGGACTTTGGACCTTTTACATTTTCACTCGCCATTCTCCGAAATCATGAAATCCCCGCAAAAGCTCATCCGTTTTCATCCGTTTCTTTCCTGAAAGCTGAATATCTGTAACCGACAGCCAACCATCGGGACAGGCTATTTTCAGGAATTTTTTACCATCGGTTTGAATGGTTCCGGGAGCTGCCGGTAAACTGGAATGATCCGGAATGGCGGCATAAATTTTTGCACTGAGCAATTCCTGTTTTTCAGGATGAACCAACTCCATCCATGCTGCCGGATAAGGCGAAAGCCCACGAATAAGGTTTCTGACCGACTCAGTATCTCTGGTCCAGTCAATGCGACAATCATCTTTAAATATCTTTGGAGCTTGCTTGATTCTGTCAGGGACATCAATCAGTTCATCCTGATCAATAGGCTGAATATTTCCTTCAGCCAGGGCGTCAACAGTTTTTAATACCAGATTGGCGCCAATTTCCATCATTCGGTCGTGCAGATCGCCAACCGTATCATTATCCCCAATGGGTACCTTTTCCTGAAAAATTATCTGTCCGGTGTCTATTTCGTGTGACAGCAAAAAAGTAGTGACGCCTGTTTCTGTTTCACCGTTGATGATTGCCCAGTTTAGCGGAGCGGCGCCACGGTATTGAGGCAGGAGGGAAGCATGGAGGTTAAATGTGCCAAGTGGCGGCATGTTCCAAACTATCTCGGGCAACATACGAAATGCAACTACGATCTGTAAATCGGCTTTCAAACTTTCCAATTCGGCAATAAACTCCGGACTTTTCAGTTTTTCAGGCTGGATTATTTTCAAATTCTGCTGTACGGCATATTGCTTAACGGCTGATTCGCTCAATTGACGGCCACGGCCTGCGGGCTTATCAGGAGCTGTAATTACACCAACAACCTGATATCCTTTTTCGACTAAAGCTTTCAGACTCTCAATAGCAAAATCGGGAGTTCCCATGAATACGATGCGGATATCTTTCGGATACATTGTTTTTTATTACAAAGATAAGCCATTATAGGAAATAGGAAACAGGAATCTGGGAAAGACCAATAAAGCATGGATCGTGAAAAAATTGCGTTATACATGAAACACTTAAACTTGTGTTAACAAAGATGCCGTTTTGACGTATGCACTGAAATTCAACGAGTTACTGTTTTGTAAGGTTAAATTAATGTCAATATAATGCTAAATAATTTGTACACAGTAATTTAGGCTGATTTACCTGAATGCTTTAGGTATTTTTGACGCTTCATATTAAACTTGAATTTAATACTTATACGATGAGCTTAAAAAAACAATTTTTAAAATCAAAACCGCTATGCAAGGTTTCATTCCGGTTAGATGCTGCAAATGCTTCAGGAGCAAATACAGTTCAGTTGCTTGGGGATTTCAACAATTGGGATAAATCTTCTGAGCCTATGACAGCCTTGAAGACTAAAGACTTTACTGCTATTCTTGAATTGGAAACAGGTAAAGATTACCAATTCCGATATTTGATTAACGGGTCGGTTTGGATGAACGACCCTCAGGCAGAATATTTTGTAACCAATAGTTTTGGCGAAGAAAATAGTGTGGTTTCAACAGCATTGTAAGATCTGTCTGGGATTTTTTTCGATATAAAAAGCAGAAACAGGTAGTTATTAATTGCCTGGTTTCTGCTTTTTATTTAATATTTATTTTGGAGTTCAGGACGAAGTTTTCGGTTGCCTTTTACTGCTTTTGGCGAGTATGGGCAATTCAGACAGCCATTTGAACAACAGTATCCACGTTTGACCAGGTATAATTCGGTCATAATCCTGTAACCTTGCGGGCTAATGGTGTAATCAATCCCTTCCACTGTTTGTTCGCCATAGCCCGAATCAAACAGATCGTCGAACATTCCCATCACTTTATTTGTCGTATTTGAAATTCAGCAGGTGGTGCCCCATCCGGTCGCGTTTGGTTTTCAGATAGGCCTGATTGAATTCGTTGGGTTCAATTTCAATATTGACAGTTGAAACGACTTCCAGGTTGAAGCCTTCGATGCCAACCCGTTTAACCGGATTATTGGTAATTAAACGCATTTTTGAAACTCCAAGGCTTCTTAGAATCTGTGCGCCAACACCATAGTCGCGTTCGTCGGCATCAAATCCGAGATGGATGTTTGCCTCTATGGTATCCATACCCTCGTCCTGAAGTTTATAGGCTGCAATTTTATTCATCAGCCCAATCCCGCGACCTTCCTGCTGCATATAAACAACGACCCCTTTCCCTTCCTTTTCAATCAGTTTCATGGCATGTTCGAGCTGTTCCCCGCATTCGCAGCGCATCGAACCGAAAATATCGCCGGTCATACACGAAGAATGTACCCTTACCAGAATCGGTTCCTCAGGAGTCCATTCACCTTTGATTAATGCAATGTGTTCCACTCCATTCGAAAGTTGCTTAAAAGGAATAATCCTGAAAATTCCGTTTTTTGTTGGCAGGAAGACTTCATCGCCACGTTCAATCAAACTTTCGCTTTGCAAGCGGTAGGTGATCAGATCTTTGATTGAAATGATTTTCAGATTAAAATGCCGGGCAATTTTCATCAAATCGGGCAGGCGCGCCATGGTGCCATCGTCGTTCATGATTTCGATGAGCACACCAGCTGGGGTCAAACCTGCCATTCGTGTCAGATCAACAACGGCTTCGGTATGGCCTGCACGACGCAGTACGCCGCGGCTTCGTGCCCTGAGCGGGAAAATATGTCCCGGACGGCCGAGTTCATCAGGTTTCAGTTCAGGATTAGCTAAAGCATTCAGCGTTTTTGCACGGTCGCTGGCCGAAATGCCGGTTGTACAACCATATCCTAAAAGATCAACCGAAACGGTAAAAGGAGTTTCGTGCGATGAGGTATTTTTTCCGACCATCAAATCAAGTTCCAACTCATCGCAACGTTCTTCGGTGAGTGGCGCGCAAACAAGCCCCCTGCCATGTTTGGTTATAAAGTTGACCATTTCAGGAGTTACTTTCTCGGCAGCAGCTATAAAATCACCTTCATTTTCACGGTCCTCGTCGTCAACCACAATGATTAACTTTCCGTTTTGGATGTCTTCAATAGCCTCGGGGATGGTATTAAATTTTATTTCGTTCATTTCAGCAAATGATTTTCAAATACGGCGGCAAAATTAGCTAAAAATATCGACAAGAAAGGTGAAATAGCATTCTTATGCCCTTTTCGATTTTTCCCAAAGTACCGACTGCCTGCCTTTCAGGAAGCGGACGAAACCTTTGAACATGGCAAAGTTCATGGCCACGAAATAAAACGGAGAATAGATGAATTTGATCCGCACCGGGTTGCTTTGAGTGAGCAGACCGAATAGAACAAGGCCATAAAACATTGCCTGCAAGTAAAATGCAAGGTAATAGACTGAATATGCGGATATTTGTTGCTGACTTCCCAGTATTAAAACAGTTGAAACAAGCAAACTGATCAAAGCGAGAGGCGCCAGTGTCCAACGTAACACTTTGTGCGAGATATATTGAAAAAACAATTTTGTGTTAAAAAACGGATTAAGCAGTTTTTTCAGGCGAAGTAGTGATTGATAACTCCCCGCAGCAATACGGACTTTACGTTTGAGTTCCTCCCTAATATTGGATGAACCATTTTCAGAAGCAATTGCTGTCGGTTCGTAAGCGACACGAAAACCTTGCAGGGTTACCCGCATCGAAATCATAAAATCGTCGAGTAGCGTGTCGGGTTCAACCCGCTGAAACAGTTCACGGCGGATGGCAAAAAGCTCGCCTGTTGCGCCAATGGCGCTGTAAAACTGGTAATCGAGTTGTTTAAGCCACGATTCGATTTTCCAGTAAAATCCTTCGCCAACTGCGGCAACAGGTTGGTTTTTGTATTTGTAAAACTGTTTTTCTCCAGCTACGCAACCAACCGTTCTATCCTGAAAATGGCGCATGACAGCCATTAAAGAATTGGGCGAGAGCATGGTATTCGCATCGGTAAATAGGAGGATTGGCGCGACAGAATGCTCAACTCCCCGGTTCATCCCCTCAATTTTACCGCTTCGCTGCGGGTTATGCAACAAAATTACTTCCGGATAACGTGCAACCAATTCAGGAGTTCCATCGTCCGAACCGTCGTTAATCCAAATAATGGAAAGCTTTTCAGGAGGATAAATAAGCGAAAGCGAATTTTTTATTTTCTGGTCAACGTAATCTTTTTCGTTATAGGCTGCAATGATTAGGCAAACTTCAGGAAGGCTTTCTTCGAAAAAAGGATCTGAAACAATTTTAGTTGACCCGAATAAACTTCTTGTTTTCAGGAAAATGAACAAAAATATCCCGTATCCACCGTAGGCGTAAAAAATGATAAATCCTGATATCCAAAATATTATTTCCGCCATGTGGTTCAAAGGCATTTACTTATTTAGAGTGAATGTGGTTCCTGTAAAATTCGACCAAAGCGCCGGCCTGCGATAAATTGTCATATTTTTCCTGAATAAAGCCGATGGCATTTTTGCCGATTTGGTCAGATAATGTACGATCATTAATCAAACGGGTTATGGCTTCAATAAACTGATCTGCATTGTTGGCAATCAGTATGTTGTTTCCGTCTTCGGTCGGAATGCCTTCAGTTCCGATGTCAGTGGTCACAATGGGTTTTCCAAGCGCCATCCCTTCAATGATTTTGATGCGCATACCGCTTCCGGAGAAGAGTGGGACTACCATTACTGCTTTGGAGTTGATGAAATCGTAGGCATCATTTATTTCGCCGAGGTATTCAACGCCATCGAGTTTAATCATCCGCTCGAACCATTCCGGCGCATTTCTTCCGGCCAGATAAAACTTAAGCCGGGGATTTTCGCTTTTTATTTTCGACCAGCAATTCCCGAAGAACCAGATGAGCCCTTCCTGATTCGGCGCCCAATCGAGCGCTCCGATATGAAAAAGTGAGGGGAATTCGAGTTTTTTGGCAGTTGGAACCAGCGAGGCAAAGTCTATTCCTGTTTGCGAAGTATGGCGCGGTTTCGTGTTTCCCAGCTCATCGAGAATAAGTCCGTCACGATCGGTGATCGGAATTAAAATGTCGTACGAATTTAAATAGCTGATTTCAAACCGTTTTATTCTTTGCGAGAGGTTCCTGAGATATCCTGATCGTATTCCTTTTGATAATTTGGCCGTTCTCTCCCAGATTTCGTACTCGATATTGTGAGCCCGGTAGGTAACCAGCGCACCGGAATATTTCCTGATAACCGGAATGTATGGACAGAGATACAATCCTTCGAGTTGAATAATATCAAATGTTTTTTCGGTTAGAAGTTTGATGAGTTCCGAGCTAAAATCATTGGAAATAAACCGTTGGGCGTTATATGGAAGTTTGGAGAATAATAAGTTGAGCGTAGCTTCCAGCCAGTTAATGGAGGCGGGAACTTCAACCAGCCTGAATTCGGCCCTATTCCGTATGTCTGACGGAATATCCTTGATGCGAATATGATGTTTGGAGGTATTCATACACAGAACCGTTACTTCGTGCCCAAGCATCGAAAATCCTTTGGTCATATTCATACAGGCAATGGCTCCTCCGTCTTTCGGTGGCCATGGTACTTTATTCATCAGTTGAAGTATTCGCATCTATTTAATTATCAGATTTTATTTTTTTTCAGGAAACTGAAACTGGCCAGTTTTTTGAAAAATAGTTGATAGCTTTCTAGATTCATAATTCCTGAATCAGTGGCTGCTTTATAGGTAAGCCAGAACCCAAGCGGTAAAAAGACCAGTGACGAAAACCACATCCCGATATCCATTGACCATGCATCTTCGCGGGCAAATTTTTCGCCTGTAATCAGTAAAACATAGTAGGCAATAAACATTAATATCGAAACAACCACGGGCATACCAAGCCCGCCCTTTCGTATGATTGCCCCAAGCGGGGCGCCAATAAAAAAGAAGATCAGACAGGCAAAAGACAGGGTAAATTTACGATGCCATTCCATGGCATAAGCATTAACCATTTTTTTTCGGTTATACATTTCATCTATCTGCTGACTGATGATTTGCGAATTGGTTCTTATGCTACCAATTGCCCGTTGATAAAGTTCCTGCTTTTCGAAAGTGCTCAATGAAGTAATTAGCTGATCAACATCAACCAGTGTGTCAGGCTTCAGGTGTGGGTTAATCCTAATCGAATCATTGGGATTAGCCAGCCAGGCAACTTGTTTGGAAACAGGACCCACATAGCTCAATGAAGCGGCGAACCTCCAAATTCGCAGCTTGTAATCCGAAAACAAGGAATCGGCCCGATGGTTCAGCTGACTAACATTCATCGCCCGGGAACCATGAGTAAAAAGTTTTTCGTCGGTCCGCGTAAACTCAAAATCAAGCATGCTGATATTGATGACTTCTTTCTTAAATAATTCCCGTTGAAAGGGAAACCGACGTTCAGCTCCCTGACGGCGTTCTTTACCTTCGGTATAACTGTGCCCGTTATATAAGGTAATTGACATAAATTTTTTATCTTCGGTCACTTCCATTTTACCTGAATCGGCAATGGTCACGTTTACATTTCCATCATTGTTCGAATGATCGTAAATCATGACATCATAAAGCATATTGTTGTTTTTGCCTTTGCGTTCCACTTTGATGCTGTAATTGGGCATGTCGTTTGAGAAAACACCTTCCTTAACCACCATTTCAGGTTTTTGCTGCTTCACACTAAAGAGCAAGGCATAAAACCGCAAGTTTGTTTGAGGAAGGATATTGTTTGAGAAGTAAAACGCAACCGAGGTCAGAATAAGGGCAACAACCAGCAGAGGCCGCATAATCCGGAAAAGGGAAATGCCGGATGCTTTCATGGCCACCAACTCATAATTCTCGCCCAGATTTCCAAAAGTCATGATGGATGCCAGCAGCATGGCCAACGGAAATGCCAGTGGCACAAGACCAAATGAAGCATAAAGCAGCAACTCGGCAACAATATTCCATTCGAGTCCTTTACCAACTAATTCATCAATGTATTTCCACAGAAATTGCATCAGTAGAATAAACACACAAATGAAAAAGGTCATAAAAAACGGACCCAAAAAACTTTTTATCATAAACCGGTGAAGTCGCTTCATGCTCTGTGCTTGCGTATTGAAAACGATTACAAAACTAAGTTATTTTGAATAATTAAAAAGGGGAAGATGTATCCCTTCGTCATATTTAGGAGTATTTAACTGAATAACTCAGATCATTGAAAAATATTAAAAAGGAAAGGTAAGATCACTAGGAACCAAGTAACTGTTTTAATTTGGCTATTTGGGTATTCCACAGGTCATTGGTTTCTTTTACTTCGTCTGCATCAGCAAAATCAACAATCATAAGCGAAACATCGTTGGTTAAATCATCAAGTGCAATCACAAATTCAAAATATGATTCATCATTATCAAATTCATCGCCAATCCATTCGTAACGAACTGATCTGTTTTCCTTGTGATTTTTCTTTTCAGCAACCTGATTCGTATCTCCCCAAATAAAAGTAAATACATTACCTTTAACCCTTACATCATCAGCAAACCATTCTGCGAGTCCAGATGCTGTACTAAGTCTGTTAAACAGTACTTTAGGCGAGCAGTTGATAATGTATTCCAATTGTAATTTTGTTTTTCCAGACATAGGTTATTTGATTTTTCGCAAGATATGGATTTAAACAGTAAAACACAACGTATCAGAAATTGTGGCTGATCTTTTTTAATATTTTTAATCCCCGACAGCCAACGAATAAATAAAGTACTATATTTGCAACCGCAAAAAAGAGCCTTGGTGGTGAATTGATGCATGTTCATATTGGCATAATGGCGAGGTAGCTCAGCTGGTTAGAGCGTATGATTCATAATCATGAGGTCGCGAGTTCAAGTCTCGCTCTCGCTACTTGAAAATAAAGCAGTTAAGAATATTTCTTAGCTGCTTTTTTCGTTTGATAAACCTAGCTTTCAATTTTATCAAGGTTACTGACTATTGCTCCACATGCGATTCGGCCTTTGAGGTCCACCTGTCTTTCCCAAGATGCATTTGTAAACCTATTGAACCGCCAAACTCCCTGCCAACAAAAAGGCTGGGCTTTAGCGAAAACTTATCTTTTAAAAGTATATCAGCCTCAAAATATCCACCTAAAACATAACTGCGGTCCCACAAAAAACCTGGTATATAGCTTATTCCAGCCCTCCCGACACTATGGTCCACTTGTCCAAAACCGCTTCCTATCCCAAATTGGAATCCTCCGGGAGGACCCATCAAATGATAATTAGTCATCAAATTGGCTTCCACAAAAAAATCATCCTTTTGACCAACCCAAACACCAATAGCAGGTATAATCCCGTTTGTTTCTCCTTCCCAGGCTCCAAAGCTAAAACCAAGTGTTCCTCCTGCATATAGGGTGCTGTAACTTGTCATTATATTCATGGCGGTTGACTGATAACTGAATTCATTCGGTTCATTAGAGCGGTCGCTGTTAGAATAAACATTGGTGCTAATCGTGAGGTGGCGATTTTCGGTGGGCTTGTAGTGATAAGAAATACCTGCTCCCAGAGTTGAATAATTTCTTTTCAGAATTTCTGTTACATTTCCGTCGCAGTCAAAATGCTTTTCGGGGTAACTTCCGACACTACCAAAAGTATTGATACTAAACCAACCTTTATATTCCTTAGCGGATAACTTCTCTTTTTTGTCCACATTTACCTGGCTCATCGTCAATAAGGAAAAGATAAGCAGCAAAGGAAAAATCCTGCGAAGTTGTGGCGGAATTGTTTGACAGTATATGTGATAGAAGTACAACGGCAATAAAAGGACCGTGAAAAAAGTCAAAGTAAGAACCTCAAAAGGGGCAAGCCAATTATCTGCCAGGGTCAGGAAAAGGGGAACGGATAGAAAAAGCAGCAATTCACGGTTAAAATTAACCTGATGTTTTTTTTCAACCTGAAAGGACTCTGATCGAAGTCTTGTTTCACGGTAAACAAGTATGATGACAATGATGCTGGTTGCTGCTAAAATCATCCATTGAACAAATTTGATTCCCAAAAATGTTTCTCCTAATTGGCCTGTCATTACAGATTCTCTGAAGAATTCATTGACAAACCGGAATCCGGCGTAACAAAGGATAGCAAAAAGAAACCGGCTTCCGGATGCTTTCCATGTTTTTCGGGTTAAGTAAACAAGGAGACAGATGATCAGGCAGAAAAGCAGATCATAGATTTGTGTGGGGTGCATGGGAAGTGATAAAGCGCTTGTGTCAGGTATTTGCATATTGGCGGTTTGTATTTGAAATACCTTAAAATTATTCCCATACTGCACGGCCCACGGTAAAGTAGTTGTGATTCCATAGCAACAACCACCAAAAAGACATCCTAAACGTGTAATTGCAAGACCTATCGGCAGCGCATAAGCCAGGTTATCCAGCAAAGGAAGGTCGAATTTAAGCCAGTGTTTAGCTATCAGTAGTCCGGCAATTAAACCCAGGATTCCACCCAGTACCGAGCGTCCGGTTTCAGGTAGGCCATTACCTTTAAGAAGTTGCTGCCAACTAGCTGCATTCATGGTGACCAGTTTGTTTCCAATAATAAAGAACAATACACCGAATAGGGTAATTAACAACCAGGTACTCACCGGATATTTTTTTCTTAATCCGGCGAAAATAAATATTCCTGCAGATATCAGAAATGCAGCTAAGTAGAACAGGCCATACAAAAAAGAATGTTCAGTTGTGGTAATGATAAATAGGTGTTTCATAGAATGTCTGGTTTATAAGGTTTATGAGGACATTGATTCTATATGATGAAAGATAGCCAGTATTTACCAGAATAACAAGTAGTTAAATATTTTATAAGAACAATAAAAAAGCGTTTGGAATGATTAGTTCAAAAGAATCAATCTATCGAAACATAGATTTTTAAATAAACGTAAAAGGTTACATTGCCATTCAAATAGGTCAACAAATTGACTCATTGCATTTTTGAGCATACATCTTTGAAAACTGATAAGTTATGAGGCTACGAATTAATTCTGTATTTTGTTTTATTAAATTCATTGTCATTTTAGTAATTCTACTAAATAGTTGCCAGAAAGAAGCTGAGATTGCCATAGGAGCGAACTTTGAAGGTGGGATCATTTTTTATATGGATAACACTGGAGAACATGGTTTGGTAGCTGCTCCGAAGGATCAAGGATATCAGTATTTTACGGAATATCAATGGGGCTGTGTTACTAATGCAATTTCTGGAGCAAATGGTTCATTAATAGGAACCGGCAATCAAAACACTATAGATATAATAAACGGCTGCCCCGAAACGAATACTGCAGCATATATTTGCTCGAACTTAGAATTAAATGGCTATTCAGATTGGTATTTACCTTCGAAAGATGAACTGAATCTATTGTATAATAATCTAAAAATAAAGAATCTTGGTAGCTTTAGAAGTACAGCACCCATCTTCACCGAATATGATGCTTTTTATTGGAGTTCCACTAAATTTGAATCTTCAGTTGCTGGAAGGGAAATTTTAAGTGCTTGGTGGCAAAACTTTAAGACAGGGGGACAAGATGCTGGTTCTAGCAGGAACAATAGTGCTTACGTGCGTGCAATCAGAGCTTTTTAAAAATGAAAAAGTCATTGGGTTAAAATCTTGTATTTTACTCCCATTGAAAAGCCAGGTACATACAGGATTTGCTGCCGGTGTTCCGGATTGCATGAGAAATATTTGAACCCAGAAAATAAATATCACCAACTTGACCCGGATAAATTCCATCTCCGATTTCCATTTCAGTGGTTCCCTCCATCATAATCACAATTTCGGCGGGTTTGTGGGTATGTGGTTCATGACTTTTAATTGCAGGGTTCAAAGTGGTAACATGCATTTCGATCCGGTCAGACATGGCTGATTTACGGTCAAAGTACCGGCGAATCCCGCCTTTATCGTGAGCAGTAAATTTGATATTGTCCCATTCCAGAAGGATTGAACCTCCGGCGTTTTTCCCACGATCGGCCGAAAGCGGTTGTTTTGATTTATATTTAATAATGTAATAGGTGGCATCTGACTTTCCTATATTTTCTATTCCGTGTTTATCTCCCGGCATAATTAAAGCCACGCTGCCAGGGTTTAATATTTTGCTAACTTCATTTACGGTGACTTCTAAAAGGCCTTCTTTCACAAAAATAATTTCTTCGTAATCAGCATGAATTTGACTCCCGTGAGGAGCTTTCCCGGGCAGAAGTGTCGTTGTATGAATTTCGAAGTTTTCAAGATGTGTTGTTTCACCGTTGATCAAATTTCGTTTTTCACCGGAATCGGTTTTTTCAACCTTGGCAGTTGAATAGCTGTAAACTTTCGACTCAACAAGTTTTGACTCTGGTTCATAACTGAATATTCCAAGAACCATCAGAAAAAGAGTAATTATTTTCATTTTTAAGATCATTAGTATCTGTTTGAATTCCGAAAATTTTTGCAGCCCAACGTCCTAAACTTTCCCCGTGTTGGTGAGCCTGTCGAACCAGGGGGAACGGGAAGGGGGCTAGATTTCAGCAAAATACTTATAAAACAGCGGTATCGTCCGTATCCCGTTGAAAAACTGTTCCAGCGAAAAGTTTTCGTTGGGCGAGTGAATGGCATCCGATTCAAGGCCAAAGCCCATTAAAATTGTTTTAATTCCAAGCACTTGTTCAAATGTGGAGATGATCGGAATACTCCCTCCGCTGCGAACCGGAACCGGCCTTTTTCCATACACATCAACGTATGCTTTTTCTGCTGCGCGATAAGCCGGAAGATTAATCGGGCAGCCATACCCGTATCCGCCATGCAGGTAAATCACCTCAACTTTAACAGTCTTTGGAGCAATTCTTTCGAAATGATCCTTAAATAAAATAGCAATTTTCTGGTGATCTTGATTCGGCACCAACCGGCACGATATTTTTGCAAATGCCTTGGATGGCATTACCGTTTTGGCGCCTTCACCCATGTAGCCTCCCCATATTCCGCAAACATCAAAACTTGGACGTATGCCGGTTCGTTCGGTAGTTGAATATCCTTCTTCTCCTGAAACTTCAGCAATATCGAGCGACTTTTTGTAATTCTCCAGATCGAATGGAGCCTGAGCCAGCAGTGTGCGTTCTACAGACGAAACTTCAATTACATCATCGTAAAATCCGGGAATAGTAATCCGGCCATTTTCATCGGTCATTTGAGCGATCATTTTGGCCAGTACATTAATCGGATTGGCTACTGCGCCACCAAATAATCCGGAATGTAAATCTTTGTTTGGTCCGGTAACTTCAACCTGCCAGTATGCCAATCCGCGCAAGCCTGTGGTGATTGATGGGATATCCGGAGCAATCATTGAGGTGTCAGAAACCAGGATAATATCGGCTTTCAGCATCTCTTTATGCTGTTCGCACCATTTGCCCAGGTTGGGTGAACCGATTTCTTCTTCACCTTCAATCATGAATTTCACATTGCAAGGCAGGGTATTGGTACGCACCATTAGTTCAAACGCTTTGGCATGCATCATGCTCTGGCCTTTATCGTCGTTGGCGCCACGGGCCCAGATTTTCCCTTCGCGTATTTCAGGTTCAAACGGGGGCGATGTCCACAATTCAAGCGGATCAACTGGCATCACATCCATGTGAGCATATATCAGTACAGTGGGTTTGGCCGGATCGATGATTTTTTCGCCGAAGGTCACCGGATTTCCATCCGATTCATACACTTCGGCACGGTCAGCACCCGAATTCAGCAAGGTTTGCTTCCAGTATTCGGCTGCCCGGTACATTTCTGGTTTGTTGGCTTCAATGGAGCTGACAGACGGAATCCGGATCAGTCCGAACAGTTCCTCCAGAAAACGGTCTTTGTTTGCTTCAATATACTTTTCGATGTGTTCCATGTGGAATATTTTTAGTTGTCGTTGTTGTAATTGTTGTATTCGTTGTCTTTGTTGCCTGTAAAAATAGCGGTTTGGTTTCGTTTGATCTATGAATTATTTCAGGCTTGCTGATTGAAAAACTGTTACTGGTTGCGGGATTCGTGTTGCAGTTTCCGCCATTCCTTTGAAATAGTAAATGGTAAATAATCAAATGGTAAATAATTTAAACAGTCGCTCCGATAAATTGTTGCTGGTACTCGCCCGGAGTGTAGCCGGTTTGTCGTTTGAACATCCGGTTAAAATTCGAAATGTTGTTGAACCCGCACTCGAAACAAATCTGCGAAATTGACAAATGGTTTTCGATCAATAGCTTGCATGCATAACCAATGCGCATTTCATTCACGAAAAAGATAAAACCCTTCCCTGTTTTTTCTTTGAAATAACGACAAAACGAAGCTGTAGTCATTCCAATTTTGGCAGCAACTTCTTCCTGTGTAATTTTTCGCTGATAATTGGTGTTTATAAAATGCATGATTTTATCGAGCCGGTTATTTAGCTCCCTGTGATCTTCCAATAAGTAAGCTTTGCTGGCCAGAATACGGTAATTTTCAATCCTTGACATCGTGTCCATCAACTTAATGAAATAGAGCATTCGATCTAATCCGTTTAGCTTCAGAAGGCGTTTCAGCATTTTTCCAATTTTCTCACCCGAAGGATTATTGAAATGAATTCCACGTGCTGCCCGTTTAAGTAGCTCACTGATACGGTGAAATTCAGGATAGGCACTAATTTCATCCCTGAAAAAGTCCTTGTGAAACTGAACTACAATGGCATTCACCCGGTTTGAATTTTCAGGATTATTCTGTATTTCACTTTTCCAGAAATGCGGGAGATTACTACCCATCAGCGTGATGTCGCCTTCCTGAAATGGCTCAACACTGTCGGCCACAAATCGTTTCCCTGAACTTTTAAGCACATAAACAATTTCAAATTCGCTGTGAAAATGCCAGGGATAGGTAAAATGCGGGAAGTCGTCCCATTTTACTTTAAGCATGGTACGTGGCGCAAAGCTCACCTGTTCGTGCATGATCTTCATTGGCTGAAGTATTTGATGTTTCGCAAAAATAGTATAAATGCCTGTTAAAATAGTACTGGCTATTGTGTCGTGGAACAGCTAATTTTGAAAAAATCAATGTTTCCTAAGATTTAACTATGGTTTATTCTAATTTTACTTTTTTACTCACCCCCTTCGCATCTTCGATGCTCTTCCCCTCTCTTCCTGAAGAGAGGGGGGAAGTCCGCCAGCGGACTTCGGGGTGAGTTTGATGAATTGATAAAACAAAACCAATATCATGACCAACAAACAATGGAACTTGCTGCTTGATATAATCAACCGAAAACACAAGGGGCCTGCGCCTGTCGGCTTTATCATCGACAGCCCCTGGTTGCCAGGTTGGGCTGGCCTTTCAACTTTCGATTATTACGCCAGTGGCAAACAGTGGTTCGAAACCAACAAAAAGGCAATCGAAACTTTTCCTGATGCGATTTTTCTTCCCGGATTCTGGGCGGAATATGGTATGTGCAGCGAACCTTCGGCTTTCGGCGCGAAACAGGTTTGGCATGAAAGCAGCTTGCCTCATGCAGATAAAACAATCCATTCGGTTGATGATATTGCCAGTATCAAAAAACCCAATCCAAAACTGGACGGATTATTGCCGTTTATTATTCAAAGACTAAAGGAATTTGAGCCTTCCATTCACGAAATGGGGCACGAAATCAAGTTCGCCATTGCCCGTGGACCGCTGAATATCGCCACATTTCTGATGGGAACCACCGAATTTATGATGGCTTTGATGATGAACCCGGAAGAAGCCCACCAACTTCTGAAAATCATTTCCGAATTTACAGTTGATTGGCTGCGTCACCAAAAAGAACAGTTTCCTTCCATCGAGGGAATTCTGGTTTTGGACGATATCGTAGGTTTTGTTGGCGAAGACGAGTGCCACGAATTTGTGGTTCCATACCTGAAACCAATTTTTGCTGCCTTCGAAACCAAAGTGCGCTTTTTTCACAATGATGCACAAGGATTGATCAGCACTCCTTTTTTGAAGGAAATCGGAATTAATTTGTTTAATTTTAGCTTCGAACATTCGATCAACCAAATCCGCGAACTGGCTGGTCCGGAAGTTGCTCTGTTAGGGAACCTTCCTCCCCGCGACGTATTGGCTGCCGCTTCTCCTGAAGAAGTAAAGATGAAGACCGAACAAATGTGGAACGAGGTTCAGGACAAAAAAGGCATCGTTTGGTCGTGTGGCGGCGGAGTTCCCCAGAACGTTCCGACCGAAAACATGCAGGCATTTATTGAAACCATTCAAAAACTTGAAAAATTATGAAGATTCTATTGGAAAGCTGTTCAAATTTTCTCCGTAGGAGATTCATATCAATAGAATTTGTGCAAAGACAATTTATTTCCCGTAGGGAATTAATCAAATTGGGCCAATGTCCTAACGGACAAATGCGTGCTATGGTATTTCCTTCTATTGGCATTCATGCCCTACCGGGCAAAATGGAACTACAAACAGTTTTTAAACATCTATTTATTCTTTTAATATCATTTTTTTGTTTGTCAGCAACTGCTCAGGACCTTCTGAAATTTGAAGTTCAGGCCGGTAATACCGATCGCACTGATTGCCCGGTCAACCTTTCTGTTGATCAGTGGAACTGCAATACCGATTCCCTGAAACTGGCGCTTTTTGAAATCAACGGAAAGATGGAAACTGCAGTTCCATTTCAGTTGGAAACCGCTTCAGGAGCCAAAATCTGGTTCATATTAAACGGACAAACACTCAAAAACACCAAACGCACTTTTGTGTTACGGAAAACAGTTAATCCGCCAACTTTTAAATCGGGAATAAGCGCCATCAGTAAAGACGGAGCTTTAAACCTGAAGTCTGGCGAAAAACCTATTTTGAGTTACCAGATTGAGACGGTCAATCCGCCAAAAGGTGTAAGTCCGCTATTTAAACGTTCAGCCTTCCTGCATCCGGTTTATTCGCCCGGAGGCGAAATCCTGACCCGCATTCAGGCGCCCGATCATTACCATCATTACGGAATCTGGAATCCCTGGACCCTCACATTCATCGGCAAACGCGAAGTTGATTTCTGGAATTTGTACAAAGGCCAGGGGACTGTTCGTTTTGCCGGCCTCATTTCGCAGATCGAAGGCCTGGTTTATACCGGATTCAAAACACTTCAGGAGCATATTGACTTTGGAGCTGTTGGCGGTGATGCTATTGCAATGAACGAACTTTTCGATGTCCGGGTCTGGAACCTGAACAATCAACGCTTCATGTTTGATTATGCGAGTACCCTGAATACGCCGCTCGATTCAGGTATTCTGCTTGCAGCGTACCGCTATGGTGGTGGAATAGGCTGGCGCGCTACTGAAAAATGGACGAAAGACAACAGTTCGGTGTTGACTTCGGAAGGAAAAACACGTAAAGATGCCGACGGAAGCAATGCCCGATGGTGCGTGGTTGAAGGCGAATCGGCAACCAAAGAAGGTCGCTCCGGAATATTGTTCCTGAGTTATCCGGCCAACCGGATGCACCCTGAACCCATGCGCGTTTGGCCCATGGATGCCAATGGCGGACGTGGCGATATGTATTTTGAGTTTTGCCCCATCCGGCACAAAGACTGGAAAATAGAAAAAGGAAGCGACTATACCCTGAGATACCGCCTGATTATTTTCGATGGCAAAATGACTTCGGAAGAAGCTGAAAATTACTGGCAGGCTTTCGCTAATCCACCTGCGATAACTATTTTGAAATAATTTTTTGCCAGTTGCTGGCAGCTAGCCGCTGTCAACTGGCAAAACCAAAAACCTTTTTCAAACAAATCGTATATGAAACTCAAACTGATCCTTATCAACTTTTTATTTCTGATCCTTATTGCAGGATTAACTCAGGCACAATCAAAAATATCAGCGGTCAAAAAAGGCGCAAAAATCGATGTGACTATTGACAACCTGTTTTTCACCAGCTACATTTTTGCCGAAAACGAAAAATATCCGTTCTTCTACCCTGTGAACGGCCCATCAGGTGCAAGTGTAACATCGATGCGAAACGGGACGTATCCGCATCACAGTTCACTTTTCTTTGGTTGCGACCGCGTGAATGGCGGCAATTACTGGCAGGAAGGCCTGGAACGTGGACAAATTGTATCGCTTCGGGAAGACATTCTCGAAAACGATGGTCCACGTGTGGTGATCGAAAACGAATGTATCTGGAAACGTCCGGGTGCAGTTTCACCGGTGAAAGACCTTCGAAAAATAACGATTACCGCGCCATCCAAAGAATTATTCCAGATAGATTTTGAAGTAACTATGGAAATGTTATTGGATGTTACCATCGAAAAAACCAATCATTCACTCTTCTCCGGAAGAATGGATCCCGCATTGGCAGTGACCAGTGGCGGAACAATGATTAATGCGGAAGGCGCTACCGGAGAAAAAGGAACTTTCGGAAAAGCATCTCCCTGGATGGATTGCTTTGGAAAAAGAGGCGACAAAATTGAAGGAATGGCCATTATGCAACACCCTTCGAACAACTGGTATCCTTTGCCCTGGTTTACCCGCGACTACGGATTTTTCTCGCCGACACCCATGTACTGGCCAGCCGACGATAAAGCGACAGTCATGAAAAAGGGAGAAACCATCAAACTGAAATACCGGGTTCTGGTTCACTCCGGAACAAACGAAACGGCAAAGATTGCAGCGGAATTTAAGAAGTATGCAGCAGACTAGTTCCAAGTTTCAAATTCCAAATTCCATGTCCACACTTGGAATTTGGAATTTGAAACTTGGACTTTTCAGAAATCATAAATAATCAATCAAAACTAATAAATCCAAACCTATGGAACGACGTAATTTTTTGAAACAGACGGTTACCGGCGCTGCCGGAGCCATTATATTACCGACCATTATTCCATCCAGTGTGATGGGTAAAAATGCGCCCAGTAATAAAATTAACATCGGGCAGATCGGTTGCGGCCGTATTGCCCGCGATCACGATATGCCTGGCACATTACGGCATGAGGTTGCCCGGATGATTGCAGTATGCGATCTGGATAAAAATCGGCTCGCAGATGGTAAAAAATTGGTGGAGGACTACTACAAAAAGAAAACTGGTCAGGATAACTACGTAAACGTTAAAATGTACGACGATTACAAAGACATGCTTCTCAGCAAGGACATTGATGCAGTCATTATCAGTACTCCCGATCATTGGCATGCGCAACCTGCCATTGAGGCTGCATTGGCAGGGAAACATGTTTACGTGCAGAAACCTACCTCGTTAACCGTTACTGAAGGCCGGATAATGGCCGACATTGTAAAGGAAAAAGGAATTATCCTTCAGGTAGGAACCCAGCAACGATCTTCAACACAATTCCGGGTGGCTGCCGAGTTAGTCCGAAACGGACGTATCGGTCGCCTTCATACCGTAAAAATTGGTTTGCCCGGCGATCCATCAGGTCCTGAAGCTGCCGAAATGCCCGTACCAAAAGGCTTCAACTACGATATGTGGCTGGGCGAAACACCATACGTTCCTTATACCGAAATTGGCGTTCATCCGCAGGTTGGATATGGCCGTCCCGGTTGGTTGCGCCGCGAACAGTTCGGGGCAGGAATGATTACCGGATGGGGGCAACATCATTACGACTCGGCTGCATGGGGTATGAATACTGAATATACCGGGCCGATCTCCATTCAGGCCGTGGCCGAGTTCCCGAAATCAGGTTTGTGGGATGTTCACGGCGATTTTATGGCAAAGGCCGAATATGCCAATGGAATTTCCATGTACACCAGCGGTGGTTATCCAAACGGTATCCGCTACGAGGGCACTGAAGGCTGGATTTTTGTCTCGCGTGGCGACTATGTGGCTTCGGCCAGTGATCCGGTTTCGAAAGCCAGAAGCGCCAAAGCTTTGGATGCCAGCGATCCGAAAATTTTGAGTTCAGTCATCGGCGAAAATGAAATTCATCTCTACAAAAGTGATGAGCAACATGGTAACTGGCTCGAATGTATCCAGACCAAAAAAGAACCTATTTCGCCCACTGAAATTGGGCACCGGGCTTGTTCCATTTGCCTGATCACCCATATTGCCATGAAGATGAACCGCAAGCTGAGATGGAATCCGGGAACTGAGCGTTTCGAACACGACGATGAAGCCAATGCGATGCTAAGCCGGCCAGAGCGTTTTCCTTATGGAATAAGTAATATAAAGAGGAAATAAGAGGAAAAAGCGCATTCTGTGTTGGTTTTCGATTACTGGATGCGCTTCATTTTTTCAACTATCTGTCAGAATAATGTCCTTTGGCCGATACAACCACCACGCTGACGGTTTCTTTGTAGATTTTGTAAATCAATCTGTCTTTTCGGTTGATTTGTCTCGACCAGTAACCAGATAAACGGTATTTCAGGCGTTCGGGAGAACCAATACCTGATTGGGGATGTTCTGAAAGTTCTTCAAAGATCTGCTCAATTCTACGGATCGTATTTTTGTCACCTGATTTATGATGTGCCTGAAGTTCTTTTCTGGCATCGGGATCAACGCTTACAAAATACTTTCCCATATATTTTTTTGATCTTTGATTTGAATTACCTTCCCTGCAGCAATTTCTTCTTCAGCCTTTTTAATTTTGGCAATTAGTTCCGGATTGGTTGACATTCGGTCAATCTCGGTCAAAGGCGACAGCATATATGATTTTCTTTTGCTCCGTTGTACAATTACCTGTTCGTTTTGATCAACCAGATCAAAGTATTTTTTTTGGTTGTCCCTGAATTCACGGCTGCTAATTATGACCATAGTAATAAATTTTTTGTGTACCAAATTGGTACAAATATAGTGTGATTTATTGAACTTTCAGGCAAAATAAAATAAACAAAAAACAAGGAGCAGCTACAATTGTTATTAAAACATATGGTTGTTGTATGCACCACTTCGAAATCGCTGGCAAAAGCCAACCATAAAAACATTAATTGAAGAAAACTTAAATGAGCAAACCAAATTTTGATTTAAAAGGAAAAGTAGCCGTAGTTACCGGTGGCGGTGGCGTTTTAGGGGGAAGCATTTCGAAAAGCTTGCTTGAAGCCGGAGTCATAGTTATTATTCTCGATATCAGGGAAGAAGCGATTGAACGCAGAATGTCTGAACTTGCAGAAATTGGCGAAGTTCACGGCTTGGTTTGCGACATATTGAACATGGAAAGCCTGAAATCGGTATCTGCCAAAGTTGTTGAATTGTATGGTCAGATTGATATTTTAGTGAATGCTGCAGGTGGAAATATTCCCGGGGCAACGCTGTCCGAAGATCAAACTATTTTTGATATGAAAATGGTTGATTTCAACAAAGTAACTGATCTGAACATCAACGGGACAGTGATGCCATGTATGGTTTTTGGCGAAGTGATGGCGAAAAACGGCAAAGGTAGTATTATCAATATTTCGTCAATGGCAACCTATTCAGCAATTACGCGCGTGCCTGGTTATTCGGTAGCCAAAATCGGGATCAATATATTCACCCAATGGCTGGCCGCTGAACTTGCCATGAAATTTGGCGAGAAGGTTCGGGTAAATGCGATTGCTCCAGGCTTTTTTATCGGCGATCAGAACCGGGCAATCCTCATCAATCCGGATGGATCGTACACCGACCGAAGCCTCAAAGTATTGGCGAAAACTCCTATGAAACGATTTGGCGACATCACCGAATTGAATGGACTGGTACAATTCCTCTGTTCCGATGCCGCCAGCTTCATCACTGGTGCAATTATCCCGGTTGACGGAGGTTTCAGCGCCTATTCGGGAGTATAAAGCCCCCTTCCCGTTCCCCCAAAGTGGGGGAAAGCTTTGGCCACTGGATTGCGAAGAATTTCACTATTTTAATGTGAATGAATTTGAAAACTATATTACAGACCTGAAATATTCATAAATGCTTTTCTTTCTCCCCTCTTTGGGAGGGGTCGGGGAAGGCTGGTAATCTTACTTATGGCACTCGAAAAATCATGGCGTTGGTTTGGTTTCGGCGATCCGGTTCAGTTATCGGACCTGAAACAGATTGGAATTGAAGGAGTGGTTACCGCACTGCACCACATTCCAAATGGCGAAGTTTGGCCTGTCCCGGAAATCATGAAAGTAAAATCGGCCATCGAAGCTCATGGAATGCGCTGGACAGTGGTTGAAAGTTTGCCTGTTTCAGAAGGGATTAAAACCCGAAATGCTGATTACGAACGTTTGGTTGCCAATTATAAACAATCACTCCGGAATTTGGGCGAATGTGGCATTGACACCGTTTGCTATAATTTTATGCCCGTACTCGATTGGGTACGAACCAGCTTGCACTATCAGTTGCCCAATGGGGGAGAAGTGATGTATTTCGACTTTGCCACTTTTGTTGCATTCGATGTGTTTATTCTTAAACGCCCCAATGCAGCGACTGAATATCCGGAAGATATTGTAGCAAAAGCAGAACAGATCAGTACGGCTATGTCTGAAGAAGAACAGGAAAAGCTTGCTCACAACATCATCATCGTTTCACAGGGTTTTATTGATGGTACTATTGATAGTTCTGTTACCGATTACAAAAATGCGTTCCTTCAATTTCTGGAAACTTACAGCCATATTGACCGTGATAAATTACGCGAACATTTATCGCTTTTCCTGAAAGATGTAGTTCCGGTAGCCGAAGAATCTGGCGTGAATCTGTGTATTCATCCCGACGATCCGCCGTTTCCGGTGCTTGGCCTGCCCCGTATCGTCAGTACTCAGGACGATCTGGAATGGATTTGCGACCAGGTTGATTCAACTGTCAACGGCCTCACTTTTTGTACCGGCTCCCTGTCGGTAAACCGGGAAAATAATCTGGAACAAATTGTACAGAAACTGGGACACCGCATTCATTTTACCCACTTGCGCAACAATGTGTTTTTAGAAAACCGCGCTTTTCACGAGTACGGCCACATCGAAGGCGATGTGGATATGTACCCCATTGTAAAAGCCTTGCTGAAAGAGCAAATCCGCCGTAAAGAATCCGGTCGTAAAGATTTCCGGATTCCATTCCGTCCCGATCATGGCGTTAAAATGCTCGATGATTACAACCGTTCAGCTAATCCGGGTTATCCGCTGATTGGCCGTCTGAAAGGACTGGCCGAATTATCCGGAATGCAGATGGCGATAGAGAGGGAATTGAATAACCCCATCCCCGACTCTTCCAACTCAACTATGAAGTAATTAAATCCATCGTATGAATACACATTTACCCTTCTGTTTGAAATTTATAGTTACAGGATATTTTGTTCTTTTCGGTGTAATTTCATTTTCTCAAACTGTACCCAAAGAGTTTAAATTAGCCATCGTCCAGATGTATGTTGAACCGGGCAACCTTGAAAAGAACCTGTCAAATGCCGGGCAACTCATCCGCGAAGCTGCAGCCAACAAGGCTGATGTGATTTTGCTTCCTGAAGTCATGGACCTCGGCTGGACACATCCTTCAGCGAAAGAATTTGCCTATGCAATTCCTGACGGGAAAACCTGTCAGCAACTTTGTAGAATGGCAAAGGCAAATCATGTTTACCTGTGTTGCGGTATGGTTGAAAAAGACGGGAGTGCAATCTACAATTCGGCAGTAATCATTGATAATAAAGGAAAGGTACTGATCAAACACCGAAAACTGAATGAACTCGACATCGCGCACGACTTGTACGCACAAGGCGACCGGTTGGGGGTTTGCTCCACTCCCTGGGGGACTTTCGGATTAATGATTTGTGCAGATGGTACAGCTAAAGATCATGTGCTTGCCCGCTCGCTTGGCTACATGGGTGCAGATGTGATTTTGTCACCTTCAAGCTGGGCTGTGCCTCCCGATCATGACAACTTAAAAGATCCTTATGGCAAAACATGGTTCGATGCATATATTCCCGTCGCCAGTGAATTTGCCTTGTGGATTGTTTCGGCGAGCAATGTTGGACCCGTTACCGAAGGGCCGTGGAAAAACTGGAAGTGTATCGGATGTTCAATGGTAATTGGTCCTGATGGCAAAGAAAAACTCATTGGTCCCTATGGCGAAAAAGCTGAAAAAATTCTCTACTGTACAATCAAACCAACACCTCGTCCGGCACGCGGAACCGGATGGTACAATTTTAGTCCGGAAAAATGAATTCCTACAAAAATCTAAACTAAAAAAAAATGAAACCAACTTTGAAGGTAGCGCTTATCGTTTTGCTTTTGATCGGTATTTCCTATTGCGGTAATGCCCAGTTTATATGGCCAAATGGTGCAAAAGCGGCCATTTGCCTAACTTATGATGATGCACTGGATGGACACCTTGATTATGCTATTCCACAATTGGATTTGGCTGGGCTGAAGGGCACTTTTTTTTGTACCGGAAATTCCACATGTCTTTCCAAAAGGATGAACGAATGGAGAATGGCTGAAAAAAACGGACACGAGTTGGGAAATCACACCTTATTTCATCCCTGCCTGGCAATCAGACCTGATGGGACGAAGTTTGACTGGGTAAAGCATGAATATGATCTTCAAAACTACAATCTTCCGCAACTTATAAATGAATTAAAAACAGCCAGTACCCTGTTAAAAGCTATTGACGGACAGGAAGAGCGGACCTATGGATATACCTGCAGTGATTGTGCCGTGGGCGGAATTCCGTTTACAAATTCCTTAAAAGACCTGTTTACTGCAGCAAGGTCTGACGGTCCCATACCTGAAACTATGATTGGGTACAACATTTATCAAGCGCCAAGCTGGGGAGTGATTGACAACTCTGCCGACGAATTGATCGCTTATGTGAATAAAGCCAGGGAAAAGGGAACCATTGCCATTTTAATGTTTCATTCAGTAGGTGGCGGTTACCTCAATACAGGAGCCGAACAGCACCTGAAACTGGCTGAATACATCAGAAAAAACCGAAAAGATTTTTATTGCGCTACTTTCAAAGAGGTGATGAATTACATCAGGAATGCCCAATAAAATTTTTTGCCGAACAAGTTGAACCAGGAAAACCAGGCGCTATTTTCAAGTTTTCCTGAAAAATCATTCCTTAATCCCCATTTTCTGAATTCGTTTTGTTAAATTTATTGTTCGCTTCTGGAAATATCTTTCGGAACAGCAAATTAGAAACTAATCGAATGAAGGAAGAATTTTTACAGTTCGTATGGAAACAAGGACTGTTTACAAAAAATAACCTGAAAACTACCGACGGGCGATCGGTCGAAATCATTTCGACCGGGCAGCCAAATTCCGATTCCGGGCCTGATTTTTTCAATGCTCGTATCCGGATTGGCGAAACCGTTTGGGCGGGCAACATCGAGGTTCATCAAAAATCGTCGCACTGGTACCGTCACCGGCACAATACAGATGCAGCCTACGAAAACGTTATTCTTCATGTGGTCGAGTTGAATGACAGTCCGGTTCTGGTGAAAAGTCAACCCTTGCCGACATTGGAAATCACTTATCCGGCAGAGATTCTGGAAAACTATGAACAACTCCTTCGTTCAGCAAAATGGATTGCCTGCGAAGAGAAACTTCCGGATCATGATCCCTTTTTAATCCGGTTTTGGTTCAGCGCCCTGATGATCGAACGGCTTCAGTCTAAGACCGGTGATATCCTGGCCATTCTTGAGCAGAACAAAAACAATTGGAACGAGACTTTTTACCAGCTTCTGGCGCGCAACTTCGGAATGAAAACCAATGCGCTTCCGTTCGAATTGCTCGCCAAATCGCTCCCGTTGAATGTGATTTCGAAGCACAAAACCGATTTGTTCCAAATTGAAGCGCTGCTGTTTGGTCAATCGGGCTTGCTCAACGAAACACTTTTAGGCGATGATTATTTTTTATCGCTCCGGAAAGAATATTCGTACCTATATAAAAAGTACGGTTTGTCGGGCATTGAATCTCATCTGTGGAAATTTATGCGACTGCGCCCGATCAACTTTCCAACCATCCGGATTGCACAACTGGCCATGCTGATCCATCATTCATCGGCTTTGTTTTCGAGGATTCTGGAAACCGAAAATCCGGAAGAACTGAGGAAATTATTCGATGTTTCGGCTTCCGGATATTGGAATAACCACTACCGATTTAATAAAATATCGAACGACAATCATTCAAAAAAACTGGGAGAAACAGCTTTTAATAATTTGGCAATCAACACCATTGCACCTCTGTTGTTTGTTTATGGCGACCAGCATCTCGATCAGGAATTGAAAGACCGTGCCTTGCTAATGCTCGAAAAACTGGCGCCTGAAACCAACCAAATTATCCGAAAGTGGAACGAACTGGGAATCGAAAGCCGGTCGGCATTTGAAACTCAGGCCTTACTTCAGTTAAAAAACAAATACTGCGAACCTAAAAAATGCTTAAATTGCCAGTTGGGAGCGAAGATCATAACTTCAGTCAATAATTAGAAATGAGCCAGCCGTTTAACAGATTTAAGGAAGTATCGAATAAAACCATCCGGACTGCAATTGTACTAATTGTACTACTACTATCTTCAGGCACTCTGTTTTATTGGGCACACGAAAAGTACCCGTTGATTGATGCTTTCTTTATGACTGTGATTACCATTTCGACAGTCGGGTTCGGCGTGATTCATCCACTTTCTGATTTCGGAAAGCTTTTTACTTCAGGATTGATCATGTTCAGTTTGGGCAGTTTGGCCTGGGTGGGTTCAAGTCTGGCCCGTTTTGTTTTCGATGGAGAATTAAAAGATTACTTAAAAACTTACCGAGTGGACAAAAAAATCATGAAACTGAAAGACCATACCATCATTGTTGGTTATGGAAGGAATGGAGAACAGGCTGCCATGGAGCTACGCGACTACGGCGTTGATTTTGTGGTTATTGACAAGCGTGAAACGGTCATGAACCGCATTCGTGAAGACGAAAACCTGCTTTACATCCATGGTGATGCCACACACGAAGAGATTCTGTTCCAGGCACGTATTGAACATGCCAAGGCATTGATTGCCACTACACCAAACGATGCTGACAACGTTTTTGTGGTGCTGACGGCGCGAAGTATCAATCCGGGATTGAAAATCATCAGCCGTGCTTCGGAGATGGAGTCAATTACCAAACTTCGCAGGGCAGGCGCTACCAATGTAATTATGCCTGAACGTATTGGCGGTCAGCGAATGGCTAAACTGGTTACTCAGCCCGATGTGGTCGAATTTCTGGAATACATACTCCTTCAGCAAAGTAAAGATGTAAGCCTCGAGGAAATTTCGTGTACTCAAATGGCCACCTGTTTTGTAAATAAAGCGCTTAAAGTGTTACATGCAAAAGACAAATCCGGTATCAACATTATCGGAATTAAAATCAGCGGCGCCAAATATGTTTTTAATCCTGATCCGGAACTCACACTCAGTCGCGGGGATCAGCTTTTTGTGCTTGGTTCACCAGTCCAGATTAAGGAGTTCAGGAATCTGCTGGAGAATCAGAAATAAATTAAAGGAAAGAGAAAAGAGGAAAAAGGAAAAAATCATTGGTCGTGAAATAAAGAAACTGTTTAAAATTTCTCCGAAGGAGATGAATATCAATAGAAAAGAAACATCATTAGACCAAATTTCCCGTAGGGAATTGATCCCACGCAATCGGGATATTAATGTCCTAACGGACAATTTCGTAAAGGTAATTCTCTAAGAATATTCATTTTATATCTTGATAAAATAGTACAAGGACTTGCAAAAATAATACTGTACTTCATTTCTTTCATAAGCTATCTTTAACAATTATTAACGAAACAACATGACTGAAAAGGAATGGCATTCCTCAAAATCATGTTCGCCCTCTACTGTCGGCTTATCTGATTGAATATCAAAGTCAATGAGTCGAAACATTCCGGAAACCTTTTTACTACATAATGATCCAAACTTTTTCTATTTTAAGTCATTAACCTAAAATTTGTATTCTATGAAAAAAAAGTGTGACCTTACCGGTTCATATCAAGGCCGGCAAAAATTTATTTGGTACACGAGGCTAACCATTCTACTCGTTCTGTTCAGCTTTCTCTCTGCGAGTGCTGCTACAGACTCTCGTTTCACTAATTTGGCATCTGGGGTTGACGACAGTTCCCCTGTTGCGCAGGAACAAAAATTCAACGTTAAAGGTACTGTGAAATCTCAAAGTGGTGAAGCAATTCCAGGTGTAACCATTACTGTAAAAGGAACAAATACAGGTATTATTTCTGATGTAAATGGAAATTATTCTTTATCTGCTCCAAGTGCAAAATCAACTTTGGTATTTTCCTTCGTAGGCTTAAAAACCCAGGAAATTGCAGTAAACAACCGGACTTCAATCAATGTGGTGATGGAAGAAGAAACCATCGGGTTGGAAGAAGTTGTGGCGGTAGGTTATGGTACTGTCAAAAAACGCGACCTTACAGGTTCAGTTGCACAAGTAAAGTCGGAGCGCCTCGAAAATGAAAAACCACAGTCGGTACAAGATGTTCTTCGTGGAAACATTGCCGGTTTAAGTGTAGGTTTTTCATCACTGGCCAAAGGTGGCGGTGATTTCGAAATCCGGGGTGACAACACGCTGAAAACCTCATCTTCTCCATTAATCGTGCTAGATGGTGTAATCTATCAGGGAGGATTGGAAGATATCAATCCAAGCGATATTGAAACCATTGATGTATTGAAAGATGCTTCTTCTTCGGCTGTTTACGGGGCTAGGGCAGCCAACGGGGTAATTATTATTACCACTAAAAAAGGTAAACAGGGCAAACCAATGATCAATGTTACATCAAGCGTTGGGGTGGCTACCATGGCAACACTTCAGGATGTACACGACCCTTATGACTTTATCAACTGGCGTACAGATGTAATGAAATCATTAAATTATTACAATGCGGCCACCAATCAAAAGCTTTATAAATTTGACGACCCGACTAAACTTCCTGAAGGTGTAACTGAAGCCATGTGGCGGGATGGCTCAACCGGAGAATTGCTCGATATTTGGTTGCCACGATTGGGATTGCTTCCTGTTGAGGTGAAGAACTACAAAGCCGGAACTCCGACTAAATGGGGAGATTTGGTTTTCCAAAACGGGTTACGCCAGGATCATAACCTCTCTTTATCAGGAAAAAAGGATGAAGTTACCTATTATTGGTCTTTAGGTTATAACAGCAACGAGGGAGTAATAGTGGGTGACAATTTTAAGACAATTCGAAGCCGTATTAATCTCGATGCCAAAGTAACCGACTGGTTAAATGTTGGTATTAACACACAGTTTGCCAATCGCGATGAAAGTGCAATTAGAGCAGCCTGGGGTCAAATTGTAAGCAGTTCTCCATGGGGTTCAATATATAAGGACGATGGCGTCACCATTCGGATCAGCCCGGTTGATGATTTAGGCCGTGGAGCAAAATATCCACTCTACGACAAAATGTATCAAAACCGCAGGAGGGTTTATAATACGCTTATCAGCAATCTTTACGCCAAAGTGACTTTGCCTTTAGGTATAACCTATCAACTCAATTTTGCACCACGATCAGAGTGGTACGAATATATGAACCACCAATCGGCACTGCACGAAGAATGGGCCAAGTTTGGAGGTCAGGCTAACCGCGAACAGAGTAGAATTTACAGTTGGCAGCTCGACCATTTGATTAAATGGAATAAAACCTTCAACAAGCTACACACGTTTGATGTTACTTTGCTGGCCAATGCAGAAAAATACCAAAGCTGGCAAAATTCAATGTCAACACAGGGTTTCTCACCGACCGATGCCCTTGGATACCACAACATGTCGGCCGGTAAAAGCACTGCCAACAGTATTTCGAGCAACGATGAATACAGCACCGGCGATGCCTTAATGGCCCGTTTGTTCTATTCATACAACAACAAATATATGGTCACCCTGTCTATCCGTCGTGACGGTTATTCTGCATTCGGTCTTCGTAACCCACGCGGAACATTTCCTTCAGCAGCTTTGGGCTGGGTTATTTCTGACGAAGAATTCTTTAAAAACGACATTCTTACTTACACCAAACTTCGCTTATCGTATGGTGAAAACGGAAACCGTGAAGTAGGGCGCTACGATGCACTATCTTCAATGAGCATTGGCAAATATCCTTATCAAACTATTTCAGGAACCATTTATGAAAGTAACCAGTTGTATGTTAACCGTATGGCTAATCCGAACCTGAAATGGGAAAAAGGCCGTGCGTTGAATGTTGGCTTGGATTATGGCCTATGGGGTGGTAAGATTGATGGATCGATTGAATACTATAAGATGAACACTCTTGATCTGTTAGTCGATCGCAAATTGCCTGATTTACTCGGATTCAGTTCAGTAGCGACCAATCTTGGCGAATTGGAAAACAATGGTTTTGAATTTACAGTAAATGCCAGAGTTTTGAATCGCGAGAATTTTAAATGGCAAAGTTCTCTCAACATCGCTTACAACAAAAACAAAATTGTTCACCTCTATGGCGACATGGTAGATGTAAAAGATGCTCAGGGAAATGTGATTGGACAAAAAGAAGGCGACGACACCGCCAACAGATGGTTTATAGGTCATCCGATCAGCCAGATTTGGGAACCAAAAATTTTAGGCGTTTGGCAAAAAGGTGAAGAAGTAGAAGCCGCAAAATACGGTCAATACCCCGGCGACTTTAGACTGGAAGATGTTGATAATAGTGGAAAAATTAATCAGCTGGACAACCAATTCCAGGGACAAACCGAACCATTATACCGTTGGAACCTGCGACAGGAATTCAATATTTATAAAAACTTCGACCTTTCACTTTCATTCTATTCCAACTGGGGACATTACGGAACTTACAATGTGGCCAAAAACCGTGACGGTTTCCCGGAACGCGTAAATGCCTACGTAACTCCTTATTGGACTCCTGAAAATCCAACTACTGATTACGCCCGCATCTATTCAAACGAAGGTGGCGCTGTATTCAATGTATGGAGAAAACGGTCATTTGTCCGTTTCGACAACATCAGTCTGGCATATACTGTTCCAAAATCGATTGTACAGAAAGCAGATATCAGCAATTTGAAAATATTTGCAACTGTTCGGAATGTAGCTTATTGGGCACCGGAATGGAAATTCTGGGATCCGGAACAATACCGCAATCCGGACGATAATAATAACTTTACCAATGGTCCTTCTCCGCGAACATTTACGGTTGGAATTAATTTAACTCTGTAATTCACCTTCAAAAGTTACTACATATGAAATCACAAAATAAAAATTCAATATTCCGAATTCTGCTTTTCACCTCATTAACTGTAGTTTTGGTGAGTTGCAGCAAAGAATGGCTCGAGCCAAAACCCCTTTCCATCTTTACTCCGGAAAATGCATTCGTTGACGCCCGTGGGATGTATGGCGCATTAACTGCTTGCGAACGGAATATCCGCTACGAATTCTATGGCGATGGAGCTCCAATCATTACTGAACTTATCTTTTCTGAAGTTTGCGTTGAAGGAACCACAGACAAACCGGGTCCGGCAATGAACATGAACATCCAGATTACGCCCAGTTCGCAATTAAACAGCAACGACTTCAACCGCATTGGCTGGTATTGGCTCGAAACTTACAACGGGATTAAATATGCCAATGTGGTTATTTCGCGCATCGACCAAACCAAATTTGCAACAGAAGCCGAACGCAATGCAGTTTTGGGCGCTGCCTATTTTCACCGTGCATACCGTTACTACAGGTTAACCCAGCAATTTGGCGATGTACCGTTTATTGGCAAGGAAATTCTGGAACCAAAACTCGATTTAGCAACCACTAAACGCGAAGTCATTCTCCAGAAAATGAAAAAAGACATGGAATTTGCATCGCAATGGTGTCTGGATAATGCCGACCGCGGTCGTGTAACCAAAGGTGCTTGCCAGCATTTATTAACTAAAATCAATCTGGCTTTGGGCGATTTTGATGCTGCGATAACTTCTTCATCAGCCTTAATTGATGGGGGCGTTTACAGCCTGATGAAATCACCGTTTGGTGCTGTCCCAAAAGAAGATGGCGATTATTTAACCAAACAGGGCATTGTGCGCGACGATGTTATTGCCCGCCTTCACTGGCATGCAAACAAAGCTATTGGGGCAAATAAAGAAGTACTTTTTATGGTTATGTCAAAAGAAGATTTGATTGATTCACGTCTTGATCTTACAATTATGCGTCAGGCTGTGCCATTCTGGGGAGTTTCCAACTCGAATTTCCTTAGAACTCCTGATGGTAAAGGCCCTGGAACATCAGATATCGCCAATCAGGACATTAAACTGGTTGAAACTTTTGGTCGTGGTATCGGTCGTGCCCGTGGAACTAATTACCACACTCGTGTAATTTGGGACGATAAAAATGATTTACGTCACAAGAAAGGAAACTGGATAAATATGGAAGACCTGGTTTACAACCATCCCAACCTGAAAACCAATCCGTATTACAACAAACCTTTGCAAATGAGAGACGCTACCGGTAAGGTTTTAACCACCGACACCATTCGCAACTGGTATGGATGGCCACACTATAAATTGTATAATCCTGATCCACGCCGTATTCAGCCACAGGGAGGATCGTATGACTGGTATATATTCCGCCTGGCCGAAACTTACCTGTTACGTGCCGAAGCTTACTGGTGGAAAGGCGATATGGTCAAAGCAATGGCAGATGTAAATACCATTCGCACTCGCGCCGGAGCAGCTCCTTATACCGATGTAGCTAAATTCGATATTGGAACGATACTCGACGAGCGCGCCCGCGAATTGTTCTGGGAAGAACCACGTAAAACTGAATTGAACCGTATTTCGTTCATATTTGCCAAAACAGGTAAGTCCTACAAAGGCAATACCTATACAGTGGCCAATTTCGGAACCAAAAACTTCTATTTCGACCGGATTACCGAAAAAACCGACTGGTACAACAAAGGTGTTAAAGCCAACAATGGTCAGGAATATACCATGAGTGCCTATCACGTGCTGTGGCCAATTCCGCAAAACTCAATCAGCTCTAACACACAGGGAGTTATCAATCAAAACTTTGGCTACGATGGTTTTGCAAACAATAAACCCGCATTGACTGTAATTCCGCCTGAAGACGATAAATAACATTAGTTAAAATTCTTAATTGGAAAAGGCTGTCCCTCAACTAAAGGACAGCCTTTTTTAGTTCTAAAATTTTCCTGTAGTGAATTCATATCAATAGAAAATCATTTACCGCAAAACGTTTCCCCGTAGGGGATTAATGGTTTTTATTCTATTGGTTTATAAACATACCTCTCGTCGTATTCGATTTCAAATAATTTCAAAAATTGAATGTATTCCTCAATAAAAGTTCGTTTTTCATGATGCCTTTTTTGTTGTTCAATGTATTTGGCAATATCGGGAATTTGAGAATGGCCATAACTGAAAACTCCGAAACCTTCCTGCCAGGCAAATTTCCCTGTCACCAAACGGTTTTCATTGATCCACAATGACGAACTTCGCTTAACATCGTGCATTAAATCAGATGGAGCTTGTTTAGGGTTCATGCTTGCAAGTGCATGAACATGATCAGGCATTCCATTAATTATATATACTTTATGACCGCTGTTTGAAATTATACCGTTCATGTATTTGTATAATTCGACTTGCCATTTGGGACTGATTAGGGATACCCGATTTTGAACAGCAAAAACAAAATGAAGATAAATTTGAGAATAGGTATTAGCCATAGTTGTGTTAGTTTATCCCCTAGCGGGGAATTGGGTTGTTATTGATACATTATTCTATTGATATACATCCCCTAACGGGGAATTTTGTTGCCTTTGCAATCTTTTCTATTGATATTTTTCCCCTAACGGGGAATTTCGTTGACATTTCAATCTTTTTCTATTGATATTTTTCCACAAACGGGGAAATGCACTCTTGCCAGATGAATAATCCATCCGACGGGATTCTGTTTTTTCCCGTAGGGAATTCATATCAATAGAAAATCATTTACCGCAGAATGTTTCCCCGTAGGGGAATTAGGTCGTTATTGATACATTATTCTATATTCTATTGATATACATCCCCTAACGGGGAATTTCGTTGACATTTCAATCTTTTTCTATTGATATTTTTCCACAAACGGGGAAATGCACTCTTGTCAGGTGAATAATCCATCCGACTGGATGCTGTTTTTTCCCGTAGGGAATCCATATCAATAGAAAATCATTTACCGCAGAATGTTTCCCCGTAGGGGATTAATGGTTTTTCATATAACTTGAATTTTCAATATGTTGATTAAAGTTAAGCCAATTACAGTTTAGAACAATCAAAATGAATCAGTTTTTAAATCCTATTTCTAATTGATTCCTTTCTGGCTAAGTTCAAAAAGGACGTATTCCGAAAATTATTCCCCTACCCTCTTGAATTTCAAAGATATTTGTTTATTTTTGCCGGGCTTTAAAAAATTAATTTTAAGCGGTTGTTATCGAAAGCGTTGCTGCTGCTTAAACATTGTACAACAATTAAAAAAACTTTGCATGTTATCAACTGAAAAGAAAATTGAATTTTTCGAAAAATACGGTCAATCAGCCGTAAACACTGGCTCATCAGAAGCACAAATCGCGATGTTTTCATTCCGCATCAGTGCACTGACCGACCACCTGAAAACAAACAAAAAAGATTTCAGCACCCAGCGTGCTCTGATCACCCTGGTAGGTAAACGCCGCAGTCTTTTGGATTATTTAAAGAAAAAAGACATCGAACGTTACCGTGCAATTATCAAAGACCTTAATTTACGGAGATAATTTATCACTTGAAAAGGCAATATTTTTATTGCCTTTTCTTATTTTTATACCCCGTTAAAAATATGCCGGTACCATGCTTTTAGCGATAATTTTCAGATTCACTGAACAAATGCCCCACCACAACCATTTGTAGTACCTTTTAGAAATTTTATTTATTTGAAAAAATTATGAATCAAGCAATTATTAAAACAATTGACCTTGGCGATGGCCGCACCATTACCATTGAAACAGGCAGGCTGGCCAAACAGGCCGACGGTGCGGTGGTTGTTCGGATGGGTGATACAATGGTGATGGCAACTGTTGTTGCGGCAAGAGAAGCCAAAGAAGACGTTGACTTTATGCCACTTTCGGTTGACTACCGCGAAAAATTCGCTGCTGCCGGTCGTTTTCCCGGCGGATTCCTGAAACGCGAATCGCGTCCTTCTGACGATGAAGTGTTGATTGGCCGTCTGGTGGACCGCGCCTTACGTCCGCTTTTCCCTGCTGATTTCCACGCAGAAACCGCCATGATGATCTCCCTGATTTCTTCAGATTCTGAAGTAATGGCCGATTCGCTGGCCGGACTTGCTGCATCTGCAGCTATCGCCGTCTCGGATGTGCCTTTCGAAACCCCTATTTCGGAAGTCCGCGTGGCATGCATTGACGGAAAATTCATTGTGAATCCAACTTTCTCACAGCTAAAAAGCGCTGATCTCGACATCATGGTTGGCGCTTCGTACGACAACATCATGATGGTTGAAGGAGAAATGGACGAGGTTTCGGAAGAAGTGATGCTCGAAGCCATCAAGGTAGCTCACGAAGCCATCAAAATCCAGTGTAAAGCTCAGGAAGAACTGGCTGCGTTGGTTGGAAAAACCAAACGGACCTACTGCCATGAAATTAACGATGCAATTCTGAAAGCAAAAGTTTTCGAAGATCTGTACGCCAAATGCTATGCATTGGCTACTCAACGCCTCAATGATAAAGCGCTTCGCATTGAAGGATTTCATGCTATTGTTGAAGATTACATTTCAGAATACAAGGCAGCAAATGCTGAAAATACCGAAATCAATCTCGGCACAAACATCAACCTGATCAAAAAATATTACCACGACGTTGAGAAAGAAGCTATGCGCCGAATGATTTTGGACGAAGGTATCCGTTTAGACGGCCGCACCACCACTCAAATCCGTCCGATTTGGGGCGAAGTGGACTACCTGCCAGGTTCACACGGATCGGCTATTTTCACCCGTGGCGAAACACAGTCGCTTTCTTCCATCACCCTGGGTACCAAAATGGATGAGAAAAAAATTGACAGCGTTACTTTCCAGGGTGTCGAAAAATTCCTGTTGCATTACAACTTCCCGCCATTCTCGGTTGGTGAAGCCAAAGTGCCACGTGGGGTTGGCCGCCGCGAAATCGGTCATGGAAACCTCGCCTTACGCGCCCTGAAAAAAATGATCCCTGATGAATTTCCTTATGTAGTGCGGATTGTATCTGATATTCTGGAATCGAACGGATCGTCTTCGATGGCTACTGTTTGTGCCGGAACCATGTGTATGCTCGATGCCGGTGTTCGGATGAAACGTCCTGTTTCAGGAATTGCGATGGGTTTGATTACCGATCCGGCCAACAATAAATTCGCTGTACTTTCTGATATTCTGGGCGATGAAGATCACCTCGGCGACATGGACTTCAAAGTAACCGGGACCTCCAAAGGGATTACCGCTACCCAGATGGACATCAAAGTCGGTGGCCTTTCTTACGAAATTTTGTCTCAGGCATTGCTTCAGGCCAAACAAGGCCGCGAACACATTCTGGGCGAAATCCTGAAAGTGATTTCAGAACCTCGCGAAGATTATAAGCCGAATGTGCCACGCGTGGTAGTTATACAGGTTCCGAAAGAATACATCGGACCAATCATTGGCCCTGGTGGAAAAAACATTCAGAAACTTCAGGAAGAAACCAAAACTGTTATTTCGATTGAAGAACGCGACGACATTGGTTACGTTCAGATTTCGAGCGTGAACAAAGAATCGTTGGAAGCCGCTGTAAGCCGCATCAAATTGATTGTTGCTGTTCCTGAAAAAGGTGAAATCTACAAGGGAAAAGTAAAATCTATCACTTCGTTTGGCGCTTTTGTCGAAATTATGCCAGGGAAAGAAGGTTTGCTGCATATTTCTGAAATCAGTTGGAACAGATTGCAAACGGTAGAAGAAGAATTACAGGAAGGCCAGGAAATTGAAGTGAAATTGCTCGATATGGACCGCGATGGCAAGATGAAATTATCACGCCGTGTGTTGCTTCCCAAACCGGAAGGAATGCCCGACCGGCCAGAGCGCAGCCCAGATGACCGTCCTCCGCGCCGTGACGATAATCGTGGCGGAGGCGACCGTCGTGACCATCGTGGTGGTGATCATCGTGGTGGAGATCGCCGCGATAACCGTGGTGGTGGCGACCGCAGGTAAATAGGTTTGAAATTTAGGAACCATTTTTTATTGAGATAGGTTAAAATGCCCGCAAGTCGGGCATTTTTTTATTGTGTTCGTTCTTCAAATCCGTCACATGAATGTGACGGCAAAGGATACTGCATTGAACGACATTTGTGCAAATATCCTTTGCCGTTTGGCTTTAGCCAACGGACAGGAAATAAAATCATGGAATCATATACCTACAGGAAGCTTTTTCTTATAGTTTTGCAGAACAACTGACATAAATTCAATCTTACTATGACTCATACTGACGGGGTGACTATTTTGTCATCAGGATGGCTGATAAGAATGAACCAAAGTATTGATCAAGAGTCACCCCGTCAGTAACATAACTTAAACTAATGCATATATGAAAAGAGTTCTCATTTCTTTATTAGCACTGTCATTTATGATGTCATGCACCGAAAAATCCATTCAGTACCCGCCGGCAAAAAAGAGCGATGTGAAAGATACTTATTTCGGAACCGAAGTTGAAGATCCGTATCACTGGCTCGAAGACGATAATTCTGCCGAAACAGCCGAATGGGTTAAAACACAGAACCAACTTACTTTTGGATATCTGGAAAAGCTTCCGTACCGGGATCAGATTAAAACCCGCCTCACCGAATTGTGGGATTACCCCAAATATGGAACGCCATTTAAAGAAGCCGGCAAATATTTCTTCTATAAAAACAATGGGCTGCAAAACCAGAGCGTCCTTTACACAACAACCGATCTGGCAGCAGAACCCACTGTTTTACTCGATCCGAATACGTTGTCACAAGATGGTACAGCCGCACTAAACAGCATCGAAATATCGAACGATGGTAAATACCTCATCTATCAGGTTGCCAAATCAGGATCCGACTGGAACGAGATATTCGTGAAAAATATCGAAACCGGAGAAATACTGTCTGACCACATTCTTTGGGTTAAATTTTCGGGGTGCAGTTGGTACAAAGATGGATTCTTCTATAGCGCCTATGAAAAACCTGAGGCAGGCAGCGAATTATCCAAATCGAACGAATTTCAGAAGGTTTACTTCCATAAACTGGGTACAGAGCAATCGGCCGATCAGTTAATAATTAATGATCCGGTCAATGCAAAGCGAATGTTTGGCGCCGGCTTAACTGACGACAAACGCTTCCTGCTGATTTCGAAAAGCGAAGGAACAAGCGGAAACGCACTTGATTTGAAAGACCTCAGTAAAGATAAAAGCAATTTTACCAGTCTGATGAAAAGTTATGAATACGATTTTAATCCGGTTGACAACAATGGCGACGATCTTTATGTATTAACCAATTATAAAGCGCCAAAGTACCGTTTGATTAAGATCAACACCAACCATCCGGAAGAAGCAAATTGGGTGGACATCATTCCGGAGAAAAAAGACGTACTGCAATCGGTGAGTATGATTGCCGGAAAATTGGTGGCAAATTACATGACCGATGCACACAGCAAAACAGAAGTTTATTCGTACGAGGGAGTATTGGATCACGAAGTTCAGCTTCCGGGAATCGGCACAGTAAGCGCCTTTTCAGGGAAAAAAGAAGAAAACATTGCCTATTACAGTTATACCTCATTCAATACCCCCGGCGAAATCTACAAATACGATTTTACGACCAAACAGTCAAGCCTGCATTTCAGGCCTGAAGTCAAATTCAATCCTGACGATTTTGAAGTAAAACAGGAATTCTATTCGAGTAAAGACGGAACAAAAGTTCCGATGTTTATCGTAAATAAAAAGGGAATTGAACTGAATGGCAGCAATCCTACACTGTTGTACGCATACGGAGGTTTCAACATCAGCCTGACCCCATCCTTTTCGGCTGCACGAATGGCTTTTCTTGAAAATGGCGGAGTATTTGTCATGGCTAACCTTCGGGGCGGCGGCGAATATGGCGAAGATTGGCACAAAGCCGGAATCAAAATGCAAAAACAAAATGTATTCGACGATTTTATAGGGGCTGCCGAATACCTGATTTCGAAGAAATACACTTCCAGCGAAAAACTGGCCATTCAGGGAGGATCGAACGGAGGATTGCTGATCGGAGCAGTTACCAACCAGCGTCCAGAATTATTTAAAGTAGCGCTTCCTCAGGTTGGAGTCATGGATATGCTGCGGTTTCATAAGTTTACCATTGGCTGGGCCTGGGCCGACGATTACGGAACCAGCGCCGACAGCGTTGAAATGTTCAGGTACCTGTATAATTATTCGCCTTATCATACCATCAAAAAGGATGTGGCTTATCCGGCGGTTCTTGCAACTACGGCTGATCACGACGACCGCGTTGTTCCGGCACACACATTTAAATACATGGCCCGACTTCAGGAATACGGAGCCGGAAATAAACTTCCACTTCTGGTTCGAATTGATACCAAAGCAGGTCACGGAGCCGGTAAACCAACAACAAAAGTGATTGAAGAATACACCGATGTGTGGTCGTTTGTTTTTTATCATCTGGGAATGAAAATGTAGGAAGCTTTCAATTTACTGACGGGGTGACTTCGAGTCACCCCGTCAGTAATCGAAAATGTAAGTTATGAACCTGAACTATCTGGTTATTGAAGGAAATATTGGAGCTGGAAAAACAACCCTGGCTCAAATGATCAGTGAAAGATACCAGACAAAGCTGGTTCTGGAACAATTTGCAGATAATCCGTTCCTGCCTAAATTTTACGAAAATCAGGAGCAATATTCATTTCCGCTCGAAATGGCTTTCCTGGCCGAAAGGTATAACCAATTGAACCGCGAATTGAGCCATTTAGACCTGTTCAGCCCATTTACCGTATCGGATTACTATTTCATGAAATCGCTTATTTTTGCGCAGAACACCTTGCAGCCAGACGAATACAATTTATACAGGCAGTTTTTTACGATCATCTACGACAAAATGCCGAAGCCTGATTTGTACGTTTACATACACAAGGATACTGATTTGCTCCTGAAAAATATTGCACTCCGGGGCCGGAGCTACGAAACATACATTACTAAAGAGTATCTTGAAAAAATTACACAGGGATATTTTGGATATTTCAGGCAGGAAAGCGATTTTCCCATTTTGATTATTGACACGAATGATGTTGATTTTGTAAACCTGCCTGAACATTTTAATAAAATGGTTCAATCCATATTTGAAAAAACATACAGCAAAGGAATAACCCGGATTCTATTGTGAAAATTCAATCAGTAAATGCAAATTTTTATTATACAACAAAGAAAAATAATACTAATTTTGTGCGCATTGACCGAAATTATTACACCATCAAATTTAATATGCATACTATGAGAAAATTTAACCTTAGACCACTTGCAAGTTTTGCCTTGGCGGCTGTGATGTTATCCAGTTGTGCAAGTTTGCAAAAGATGAAAAAGAACGCCAACCTCATTAACTTTAAAACTACTCCTGAAATTCTTGAAACTCATGCCGGAAAAGTTGATCTGGCCATTGATGGGAAATTCCCTGCCAAGTATTTCGCGAAAAAAGCCATCATGGTTGCTACTCCTGTCCTGAAATACGATGGCGGAGAAAAAGCTTTTGAATCGGTAACCCTACAGGGCGAAAAAGTTGATGCCAACAACAAAGTAATCACCCTGGCAAACGGCGGAAGCTTTGCATACAAAGATGTCGTTCCTTATGCAGAAGCCATGCGTTTGTCGAACCTCGAACTGAGAATAACCGCTTCTAAGGGCAATCAAAGTGTTGACTTTGCCCCGATTCAATTAGCTAAAGGTGTAATTGCAACACCAACTTTGGTTGTTAATTATCCAACTCCGATTATTGGCGTGACCAGAGGGAAAAATACAAGCGGAAAATATGATCCGAATATGGATGTTTTTCAACGTGTTGTTCCTGATGAATACACCGCTGATATTAAATATCTGATCAACAAAGCAGATATCCGCAAAGAAGAATTAACCAAAGCTGAGATTGCAAAATTGAACGAATACAACAAAGCAGCCGCCAGCGATCCTCGCAAAAAGATTACAGGCATGGAGGTTTCTTCCTATGCTTCACCCGACGGTGCGCTGGATTTAAACACCAAACTTGCTGAAAAACGTCAGGAAGCTTCTTCGAAATTCTTATCTAAAGAATTGAAAAAATCGGAAGTTGAAGCAGCCTTCAAAACAAAATTCACTCCTGAAGACTGGGAAGGTTTCAAAGAATTGATGGCCAAATCAAACATTCAGGATAAAGAACTGATTTTGCGCGTACTCTCCATGTACACCGACCCTGAAGTCCGTGAACGTGAAATCAAAAATCTTTCAAATGCCTTTACCAGCGTTGCAAGCGAAATTTTACCGCAATTGCGCCGTTCAAAATTCACTACCAGCATTGACCTGATTGGAAGAACTGATGAAGAAATTGCTGCGTTGGCCGATTCTGATCCTTCGAAACTAAATCCGGCCGAATTACTTTATGCTGCCACATTAACCAAAGATCTGAACAAACAACTGGCTATTTATAATTCGGCAATGAAAATTTATCCTGATGATTGGAGAGGTTTCAACAATGCCGGGATGGTTCTGGTAAAACAACAGAAATCTGCTGACGCCAAAAGCCTGTTCGAAAAAGCTGAAAAACTGAACAACAATGAGCCAATCATTAAAAACAATTTGGGAGTTTGTGCTTTGAAAGAAGGCGATTTACCTAAAGCAGAAATGTTGTTTGGGGCAGCTTCAGGAGCTGGAGATGCTGTAAATAACAATCTTGGTATTTTAAGTATCATTAAAGGCGACTACGCAAAAGCTGTCAAATATTTCAACGATTCGGATTCACCAAATACCGGATTGGCTAAAATCCTTGCAGGCGACAACAACGGAGCTTTAAAATCGTTGGAAAACTGCACCTGGGAAGGTTGTTACATGAAGGAATACTTCAAGGCTGTTGTTGGCGCGCGTACTGCCAAAGAAAACCTGATGTACGAAAGCCTTGAAAAAGCAATTAAAATGAACCCTGAATTGAAAAAAACAGCAGCTACCGATATGGAGTTTGCCAAATATTTCAACGAAGCCCGTTTCAAAGAAATCGTAAAATAAGCGTCAATCAATAAAATATAAGAAGGGCGATCCAACTGGGGTCGCCTTTTTTTTGCTTAATGAAATTGACGGGGTGATTCCAAATCACCCCGTCAATCCCTCTCATGTAACTTCTTTTTTGAATAGTAACGTCATTTATGCCATTGGAAAAATGAGTTTATAACAACAAATGGCAGCTTTTTTTCCTTTCATTCAACCGATATTTGACCTTCCAAATCACAAAAATTCGCTGAGATTCTAAAAAGTGCAACATCAGGAACCAATGAATTACAATCACCTATTTTCTAAAATATACGACGAACTGGAAAAAACCGATGATTCTGGAGAGGTCGCTTCTTACATTCCGGAGTTAAAAAATATCAATCCCGATAAATTTGGAGTTCATTTGACTACTCTGAATGGTGAACATTACAGTTTCGGCGATTCTAATGAAAAGTTTTCCATTCAAAGTATTGCAAAAGTTTTGGCCCTGGTACTGGCCTACCAACTGGAAAATGAAAAATTATGGGAAAGGGTTGGCATTGAGCCATCCGGAACACCTTTTAATTCTCTTGTTCAGCTTGAATATGACAAAGGAATACCGCGAAATCCTTTAATTAATGCCGGGGCGCTGGTCATTTCGGATATTTTGGTTAGTCATTTCGACGAACCCAAAAAGCAATTTATAGATTTTGTCCGGAAGGTGTCAGGCATTCCTGGAATTGACTTTTCGGCAAGGATTGCCGATTCAGAAAAATCGGTTGGATATACCAATGCAGCATTAGTTAACCTGATGAAATCGTTCGGAAATATCCGAAATGATATTGACGAGGTATTGGATTTTTATTTTAATCTCTGTTCAATAGAAATGACCTGCAAAGAACTTTCACGAACGTTTCTTTTTCTTGCCGGCTATGGCGTTTGTCCATACTTGAATGAACAGATCATTAACACCAGCAAATCAAAACGGATCAACGCCATTATGCAATTGTGCGGATTTTATGATGAAGCCGGAGAGTTCTCTTTTAAGGTTGGTTTGCCGGGCAAGAGCGGTGTCGGTGGAGGAATTATAGCGATACATCCCGACAAGTACAGCATCGCTGTATGGAGCCCCCGTCTGAATAAAAAAGGCAATTCAATTCGGGGGATGAAATTTCTCGAACTGTTTACAACTGAAACTCAGGCCTCCATTTTCTGACCAGACCAGACAAAAAAGAACTGAATTATAAATGGATTTAATTGAATATCAGGCCAGAATTCCCTAAACTTGTATTCAACTCAAACCTTTTAATCCATGAAGAGAATAGCTGTTTCCCTTTTCACGGCCATCCTTCTTTTTTCGAATTCCTACTCACAGTTTTCAAAACAGGCCAGGGATAGTATATACAAGATTACGGTAGGTGATTATCAGAACATGCTCAGCCAACTCGGCATTACTTCGGTGCGTCCTGGTGTCAGCGGGATGGATCCCAAAGCTCCGGATTATGCCAATTACGACGAATCCAAAGCCAATCCATATCCAAACCTACCCGATCCTTTAGTCCTGAAAAATGGAAAGAAAGTTACCTCAGCCAAAATGTGGTGGAAACAACGCTATAAGGAGATTATGGAAGATTTCGACCGTGAAATATACGGACGAATGCCGCAACAAATCCCGAAAGTAAACTGGGAAGTTACTGAAGTGAAAAATGATACGGTCGGTAAATTCAAGGTTATCACCAAAAAGCTGGTCGGCCATGTCGATAATTCTGCATGCCCGACAATCAAAGTAGATATTCAGCTAAGCCTGACCACACCGGCCGATGCGAATGGTTCAGTTCCGGTCATGATGGAATTTGGCTTTATTTTTCCTCCCGGATTTAAAATTCCCAATTCAGGAAATAAAACAAAGGAGCTTAGCTGGCAGGAACAAGTGCTGGCCAAAGGCTGGGGTTTTGCTATTTTAGCACCCTACAGTGTTCAGGCCGACCATGGAGCCGGATTGACCCAGGGAATCATCGGATTGACAAACAAAGGACAATTCCGCAAACCAGATGACTGGGGGGCTTTACGAGCCTGGACCTGGGGAGCCAGCCGTGCACTCGATTACTTTGAAACTGACAAGGCAGTTGACGCCAAAAAGGTTGGAATTGAAGGTCATTCACGATTTGGAAAAGCAACATTAGTCACCATGGCTTACGATAGCCGTTTTGCCATTGCATTTGTCAGCTCGTCAGGGGCTGGCGGCGCTAAACTACATCGCCGGTACGCTGGCGAAGTGGTCGAAAATCTGACCTCATCAGGAGAATATCACTGGATGGCAGGTAATTTCCTAAAATATGGAGGTCCGCTAAATGCCGGGGATTTACCTGTTGATTCACATGAATTAATTGCACTCTGTGCCCCGCGTCCGGTTTTTATTTGCAGTGGAGAAGTTGGCGATGCCTGGGTGGATGCCCGGGGTATGTTTATGGCGGCGGTTGGCGGCGGACCTGTATATAAATTGCTGGGTAAAAAAGATTTGGGGACCGATGTTTTTCCTAAAGTAGAAACCGGACTGATGGAAGGTGACCTGACTTTCCGCCAGCATAGCGGAGGGCACACTTCCGGACCAAACTGGCCCACTTTCATTGAGTTTGCAAGCAGATATTTTAAATAAAACTGCCGGGCCTTGTCAGTGGTTAAGTACACTAACTTTGAACCATCTTTTCTCCTGATTGTTAGACATTTTAATATTTCAAGATGAACGAACCGGATAAAATAAAATCAGAATTTGCCATTCAAAAAAGTATTGCATCCAGTGCAAGCTTATTACAGGGAGATGTGACGGTCATAACATTGTTGGAGTCTCTTGCCGAGGGAGTTGTCGTTATCAACGAAATTGGAAGGATCGTTCTGATCAACACCCGATTTTCCCTGCTTACCGGGTACGAAAAACAAGAGGTTATGGGCGAAAGCCTGAATGTTTTCTTACCTGATGGCTTACATCAAAAGCACAAAAATCACATCTCCAAATATTTCGAGCAACCAAAAATAAGGCCCATGGGTGTGGACATGGATTTAATTGCTAAAAGGAAAGACAATACTTTATTCCCTGTTGAAATAAGTTTAAGCTTTTTAAATACCGAAACCGGCATGCTGGGAATAGCATTTATTACCGATATATCATCCAGAAAAAAAGCAGAAGATGAACTAAAAACCAGAAATCAGGAGTTGGATACCTACGCCCGGAATATAGCGCACGATTTAAATTCTCCGTTGATGGGATTAATTGGATTTAGTGAATTACTTCTGGATTCGGGCGAGGAAGTCTCATCCGAATTACAGCAAAAGTATCTGAAAATAATTGCTGAAAGCGGCAGGAACATGAGTAACATTATCAAAGAACTGCTGGTTTTCGCAACCATGAAAAAAAAAGATGTCCCGCTCACCAGGGTTACCATGAAAGAAACCCTTGACCAGGTTTTAACAAGATTTAGATTTCAGTTTGAAAGTAATTCTGCTCAGATAACCATAACGGAGCCTATGTCAGATTGCTTAGGATATGCGACATGGATAGAAGAAATTTGGTTCAATTATATTTCAAACGCAATGAAATATGGCGGTATTCCTCCTGTTATCGAAATTGGAAGCGAAGATCAGGAATCAGGCTTTGTTAAATACTATGTGAAAGACAATGGGCCTGGAATACCAGCCGGATTAAAAGCAATTGCTTTTCAAACCAATAATCCGGCAAAGGACAAAATTAGTCAAGGATTTGGGCTGGGTTTATCAATAGTAAAAAGTATTGTTGAAAAGCTTGGTGGAGATGTTGAAGTTGAATCTGAAGAAGGAAATGGATGTACTTTTAGTTTTTACCTGAAAAAAGAATAGCTGCAACATTGTATCCACCCCACCATTACCGTCTTACACCAGTAGGTTTTTGTCGATAAATTGCGGCAGCAGATCTTTGACTTTGGAAGTTTTGGTATCGTTTATGTTTTGGATCACATAGG
>Ga0209317_1000266_pt1 | contig 68136 bp, 73 predicted proteins | sample RifGroB2_FD_183994 | JGI IMG/M metagenome (GOLD analysis project Ga0209317, IMG submission 183994) | Soil microbial communities from Rifle, Colorado, USA - Groundwater B2 (SPAdes) (version 2) | ecosystem: Environmental > Terrestrial > Soil > Unclassified | place: Rifle, Colorado | collected...
AAAGCAGGCGCGTAGCTCAGGGGTAGAGCACTAGCTCGACACGCTAGGGGTCGGCGGTTCGAAACCGCCCGCGCCTACCATCAGAAAGAAACCTTCTTTACGAGGTTCGACGGAGGCATCGAGTTTCGATGCCTCTTTCTGTTTGTCAAAAGGGGTTTGCATGAATCAGATAAAGGTTACCCTCCCGGATGGTTCTGAAAGATCCCTGCAGGAAGGGGCGACCATCTTCGATCTCGCCGCCTCCATCGGCACCGGGCTCGCCAAGGCGGCCATTGCCGGCAAGATCGACGGCAACCTGGTCGACCTCTCCGCGCCTTTAGTCGACGGCGCCAAGGTCGAGATCGTCACCGGGAAGAGCCCCGAGGCGCTGACCATCATCCGTCACTCGACCTCGCACCTGATGGCCCAGGCCGTGAAAACCCTGTTCCCGCAGGCGAAGGTCACCATCGGCCCCGCCATCGAGACCGGTTTCTATTACGACTTCGACGTGGATCATCCCTTCACCCCGGAAGACCTCGAGAAGATAGAAGAAAAGATGCGCGAGCTCGCCAAGGCCGATCTGAAGATCGAGCGCTCCGAGCTCTCCAGCGCGGACGCCATCGCCCTTTTCCAGGGGATGGGCGAGGATTACAAGGTCGAGCTGATCGAGGACCTCGGGGCCGAAACGGTTTCGCTCTACACCCAGGGGGACTTCGCCGACCTCTGCCGCGGACCGCATCTCCCCAAGACCTCCTTCATCAAGGCCTTCAAGCTCACCTCCATCGCGGGCGCCTACTGGCGCGGCGACGAGAAGCGCCCCATGCTGCAGAGGGTGTACGGCACAGCCTTCGCCGACCAGAAGGAACTGGACGCCTACCTGGCGCGGATCGAGGAAGCGAAGAAGCGCGACCACAGGAAGCTCGGGCGCGAGCTCGATCTCTTCTCCTTCAACGACGAGGTGGGCGCGGGTCTGGTGATCTGGCACCCGAAAGGGGCCATGCTCCGGACCATCCTGGAGGACTTCGAGCGCAAGGAGCACCTGAAGCGCGGCTACGACATCGTGCTGGGCCCCCAGATCCTGAAGACCGAGCTCTGGCAGCGCTCCGGCCACTACGAGAACTACCGCGAGAACATGTACTTCACCACGGTGGACGAGCAGAGCTACGGCGTCAAGCCGATGAACTGCCTGGCCCACATGATGATCTACCGGACCCAGCTGAGAAGCTACCGCGACCTGCCGCTGCGCTACTTCGAACTCGGCACCGTGCACCGCCACGAGCGGGCCGGGGTGCTGCACGGCCTCCTGAGGGTGCGCGGCTTCACCCAGGACGACGCCCATATCCTCTGCACCCCGGACCAGCTCGACGCCGAGATCAAGGGTGTCATCGCCTTCGTCACCGAGGTGATGGGGATCTTCGGTTTCGAGTTCGAGATGGAGCTTTCCACGCGTCCCGAGAAGTCGATCGGCTCCGACGACGCCTGGGAGCTGGCGACCTCGGCGCTCCTGAACGCGCTCAAGGATTCCGGCCGCCCCTTCGAGATCAACGAGGGAGACGGCGCCTTCTACGGTCCGAAAATAGACATCAAGCTCCGCGACGCCCTTGACAGGCGTTGGCAGTGTGCTACAATCCAGTGCGATTTTACCCTCCCCGAGCGTTTCGATCTCACTTACGTCGACGCCGACGGCGAAAAGAAGCGCCCCGTCATGGTGCACCGGGTGATTCTGGGCGCCATCGAGCGCTTCATCGGCGTCCTCATCGAACATTACGCAGGGAACTTCCCGACTTGGCTGGCACCGGTTCAGGCGATCATCGTCACGGTCACCGACAACCAGATCCCCTACGCGCAGGCGGCTTTCGACAAGCTGCGCGCCGCCGGCGTCCGGGTGCAGAAGGATTTCAGGAACGAAAAGCTCGGCTTCAAGATCAGGGAAGCCCAGCTGCAGAAGATACCGTACATGCTGGTGGTAGGGGACAAGGAGGTCGAAAGCGGCCTGCTCGCCCCGCGCTATCGTGACGGCAAGAACCTCGAGGGGATGACCCCGGAGCAGTTCGTCACATTCATCGAAACCGAAGTTAAAAGCTATCATTAGGAGGTGGCGTCATAGCTAAACCTACAGTCAACATCAATCAGACCATCAGGGCCAAAGAGGTAAGGGTAGTAGGTGCCGAAAGCGAGCAGCTTGGTATTCTTCCACTTCGTGAGGCCTTGGCGCTGGCCGAGAGTCAGCAACTGGACCTGGTAGAGGTTTCGCCGACAGCCGTACCTCCGGTCTGCCGTATCATGGATTACGGCAAGTTCAAATATCAGCAGGCCAAGAAGCAGGCGGAAGCCAAGAAGAAGCAGGTCCAGGTCGAGCTCAAGGAAGTCAAGCTCCGCCCCAAGACCGACGTGCACGACCTGGAGTTCAAGGTGAAGCACGTGCGCCGCTTCCTGGAAGAGGGGAACAAGGCGAAGATTACCGTCGTCTTCAGGGGACGCGAGATCACGCACCAGGAGCTCGGCATGGCCGCCCTGGAGAAGTTCTCCGCAGAGCTTGCCGACATCGCCATCGTCGAGGTCAGGCAGAAGATGGAAGGCCGCAGCATGTTCATGATCGTGGCTCCCAAAGTAAAAGTGAAATAACACCACCACAAAGGAGTAGTTACCAATGCCTAAAATGAAGACCCATAGGGGCGCCGCCAAGCGTTTTAGCAAGACCGGCACAGGCAAGATCAAGATGAGCCACGCATTCACCAGCCACATCCTGACCTCGAAGACCCGGAAGAACAAGCGCAACCTCCGCAAGGGCGGTATCGTGGCGGCTTCCGACCACAAGAACATCGCAGCACTGATTCCCTACAAGTAAACCGGGGCTAGGGACTGGGGGCTAGGGGCTGGTAGCGCATCATGAGAGACTCGGGTCTCTCTTTTGCCGTTTCCGATTGCGCCGGCTGTCCAATCCCGTACCCGTTGACGAGAGTCCGAGAACCGTGAGGAAACCGTCTCCCCTTGCGGATCCGGCTAATTAAAAACCAGAAGGAGTACGTATGCCAAGAGTAAAGCGCGGTTTTAAAGCGAGACACAGAAGAAACAAGGTATTGAAGCTTGCCAAGGGTTACCGCGGCGCGAGAAGCAAACTTTTCAGAAGCGCCACCGAGGCGGTGGACCGCGCACTGAATTACGCCTTCAGGGACAGAAGGGTGAAGAAGAGGGACTTCAGGGCTCTCTGGATCACCAGGATCAATGCCGCAGCGAGGATCAACGGTCTCTCCTACAGCAAACTGATCCACGGCCTGAAGCTCGCCAAGGTCGAGATCGACAGAAAGGTGATGGCCGACCTGGCCGTTTCCGATCCCAAGGGTTTCGCGGCGATCGCAGCCGCAGCCAAAGCAAACTTCTAATACATACCGCGGGCATAAAAAAGAAATGGGATAGCGATGTCTCATTTCTTTTTTTTTCCGAAAATAGGGTCAAAAGCACATGAAGGATAAACTTGAAGCACTTTTAAGCGAAGCCGTATCCGAGCTGGCCCTTGCCGCCGCCGAAGACGGACTGCAGGAGCTCAGGGTCAAGTACCTGGGTAAGAAAGGGGCACTGACCGGCGTGATGAAGGGGCTCGGCGCCCTTTCCGCCGAAGAGCGCCCCCTGATCGGCCAGGTGGTGAACTCGGTCAAGGGTCGTCTCGAAGAGGCCTTCGACGCGCGCGCCCTGGAGGTCCGCGAGAGCGTCAAGGCGGCGAAGCTTGCCGGCGAGAGGCTCGACGTGACGCTCCCCGGGCGCCGCCGCCCCTTAGGCTCCAAACACCCGATTACGCTCGTCACCGAAGAGATCTGCGCCATCTTCGCCGCGCTCGGCTTTGCCGTCGCCGAAGGGCCCGAGATCGAGCACGACTTCTACAACTTCGAGGCGCTCAACTTTCCGAAGGACCATCCGGCGCGCGACATGCAGGACACCTTCTTCGTGGGGGAGAGCGTCCTCCTGAGAACCCACACCTCGCCGGTCCAGATCCGCACCATGCTGAAGCAGCAGCCGCCGGTCCGGATCATAGCGCCCGGCACCGTGTACCGCTGCGACTCCGACGCCACCCACTCCCCGATGTTCCACCAGATCGAGGGGCTCATGGTCGACAAGGGTGTCACCTTCGGCGACCTGAAGGGGATCCTGACCCTGTTCATCAGCCAGCTTTTCGGCTCCGACATCGGCGTCAGGCTGCGTCCCTCCTTCTTCCCGTTCACCGAGCCGTCGGCCGAGGTCGACATCGCCTGCGTGATCTGCCGCGGCAAGGGATGCCGGGTCTGCAAGAATACCGGTTGGCTTGAGATACTGGGCGCCGGCATGGTCGACCCGGAGGTGTACCGCCACGTGGGGTACGACTCCGAGATCTACACCGGATTCGCCTTCGGGATGGGTATCGAGAGGATCGCCATGCTGAAGTACGGCATCGCCGACATGAGGCTCCTCTTCGAGAACGATCTCAGGTTCCTGAAGCAGTTCTAAGGAAGAAAAGGCAGGCTAGAAACTAAGTCAAGACCGTCGCACACGGAAACGGCAGAGAACGTGCGGATAAGACCGGGTTAGACTGAATTCTTTTTGGTAAGGCTTACCCCTGAAGTCTGTGTTTAATCTGCAGTTATCCGCCAGTTCCCGTTTAATCCGTGTGCGACGCCCTTGACGTTGCAGTTAATAATCCAAGGAATCACTGGAATCTATATGATAGTTACCTACAACTGGATCAAGGAATTCGTCGATTGCGACCTGCCGGCCGAAGAGCTCTCCCACCTCCTCACCATGCTGGGCCTCGAGGTCGAGCGCATGGAGACGGTGGGCGGCGGCATGGACGACGTGGTGGTGGCGCAGGTGGTGGAAAAGGCCCAGCACCCGAACGCCGACAAGCTCTCCCTTTGCAAGGTCGATAACGGCAAGGAACTCCTCACCGTCGTCTGCGGCGCCCAGAACTTCAGGGCGGGGGACAAGGTGGCGCTGGCCCAGATCGGCGCCACGCTCCCGGGCGATTTCAAGATCAAGCGCTCCAAGATCCGCGGCGAGGAGTCCTTCGGGATGCTCTGCTCGGAGAAGGAGCTCGAACTTGCCGCCGAATCGGCCGGCATCATGATCCTCCCCGAGAGCTTCCGGATCGGCACCCCGCTCTTCGACGCGCTCGGCACCAAGGACACCATCTTCGAGATCGGCCTCACCCCGAACCGCGCCGACTGCCTGAGCGTGGTCGGCGTCGCCCGCGAGATCGCCGCCAAGCTCGGCAGGAAGGTGCACTACCCCGGACTCCAGGTGGTCGAAAGCGGCGCGCCGATCGAGAGCATCTCCTCGGTCCGCATCGATTCCCCCGAGCTCTGCCCGCGCTACACCGCGCGCCACATCTCTGGCTGCAGCCTGGCGCCGTCGCCTCTCTGGCTCACCGACAGGCTGCGCGCCGCCGGCATCCGCTCCATCAACAACATCGTCGACGTCACCAACTACGTGCTCCTCGAATACGGCCATCCGCTGCACGCCTTCGACTTCAGGCTGCTGGCAGGCGGCAGGATCGTGGTCGCCGCGGCGGCCGAGGGGGAGAGCTTCGCCACCCTGGACGGACAGGAGCGCAAGCTCACCGCAAGCGACCTCACCATCCGGGACGCCGAAAAGGGGGTCGCGCTCGCCGGCATCATGGGGGGGGGCAACTCCGAGATAGGGGAGGGGACCACCGAGGTGCTGCTGGAGTCGGCCTACTTCGACCCCTCCGCCATCAGGAGGACCTCCAAGCGCCTCGGCATCCACACCGAGTCGTCGCACCGCTTCGAGCGCGGCACCGACGTGGCCGGCCTGACCCGGGCGCTGGACCGCGCAGCCTCGCTGATAGCCGAGCTCTCCGGAGGCTCCATCGCCAAGGGGATCATCGACGTCTACCCGGAGCCGATCGAGCCGAGGGTGATCAGCGCCAGGCTCGCCCGCATCAACGCCGTCTCCGGCCTCTCCCTGACCGCGGCCGAGGTGAAGGATATCTTCGAGCGCCTGGAGTTCGAGGTGACCGAGAGCGAGGAGGGTCTGTTCCGGGTCCGGGTGCCGCTCTTCAGGGTCGACATCGAGCGGGAGATCGACCTGGTCGAGGAGGTGGTGCGCCTGAACGGCTTCGAGAAGGTGCCGCTCACCATGCCGCGGGCCGCCGTCTTCTCCGACCTCCCCTCCGAGGAGCTGAGGCTCTCGCTTAGGCTCAAGGAGCTCCTGGTCTCCCAGGGGCTCTCCGAGGTGATCAACTACAGCTTCGTGGCGCCGTCTTCCTGCGACAAGATCCTGCTTGACCCTGACGACTTCAGGAGCAACGGCATGGTGCTCTTGAACCCGATCTCCGACGAGCTCTCCGTGATGCGCACCACGCTGCTTCCGGGGCTTTTGGAGACCGCGGTCAAGAACATCAACTTCCGCACCCTGAACCTGCGCATCTTCGAGATGCGGCGCATCTACCTCCCGGCCCGGGGCAAGGAGCTTCCCGACGAGCCGCTCTACATTTCGGCGCTTCTGACCGGCGGCCGCGACCCCGAGGGGTGGAACCAGCCCAAGGGGGAGATCGACTTCTTCGACGTCAAGGGGATCCTGGAGAACCTTCTGGCCGACCTCAACCTGACCGGGGTGAGCTACCCGGCGGACCAGCTCGACCCTTACTTCCATCCGGGCAAGGCGTGCCGGATCGTTTGCGGCGGCAAGCAGCTGGGGTCGCTGGGCGAGCTGCACCCCACGGTGCAGGAGAACTACGGCGTCGCCGCGCCGCTTTACTACCTGGAGCTCAACTTCGAGGCGCTGGTCGGCGCCAGGAAGAAGCAGGGGACGGCCCAGGTGCCGTCGCGTTTCCCGTCCACCTTCCGGGACATCGCCATGCTGCTCCCCCGGGAGATCCCTGCGGCCGATATCCTCGCCTGCGTCAGCGGCGTGAAGGCGGCGGAGCTGGAGGGGGTAGAGATCTTCGACCTCTACACAGGCGGCAACATCCCCCGGGGTGAGAAGAGCATCGCCGTACGGGTACGCTACGGCTCCAGGGAGAGGACCCTCACCGACGACGAGGTGACCCGTCTGCACCAGCGGGTGATGGATGCCCTGACAAAAAAATTAAATGTTTCCTTCAGATAAAAACGGTTGCGAAAAGAGAAACGCTATGGTATTAGATTAAGCCGCTGTTGAGAACGCAAACAATGAAATGCTGAACCTGTTGAGGGGGTTATGACCAAAGCGGATATCGTAGAGAAAATTTATGAGAAGGTTGGATTTTCCAAAAAAGAGTCTGCCGAACTCGTTGAAACAGTTTTCGACCTGATCAAGACCACCCTGGAAGACGGTGACAAGATCAAGATTGCCGGTTTCGGCAACTTCGTGGTGAAAGAGAAATCCGATCGTCGCGGCAGGAATCCTCAGACCGGCGAGGAGATCACCATCGTGGCGAGAAAGATCCTCACCTTCAAGCCGAGCCAGGTATTGAAGAGCGCCATTAACAGTCAGTAGTCGTGGCTGCCGGAACTCCGGACAAACTGTATTTTCGGATCGGCGAGGTCTCGGCCAAGACGGGCCTACCCGCTTCCGTACTGCGCTACTGGGAATCCGAGTTCGCTTCCCTGGCGCCAAAGAAAAGCTCGTCCGGCCAGCGACTCTACACCAAACTGGACATAGAGCGGATAGACGAGATACAGAAGCTGCTTTACGCCGAGAAGCTCACCATAGAGGGGGCGCGAAAGCGTATAGAGGTAAAGAAAAGGTACCGAAAACCGGAACTTTCCAGTGAAGCACTTGCAGCCATCCTCGAGGATGTGAGACTGGAACTCAAAGTTTTGCGGGATCAGTTGTAAAAATCAGGTTTTAATCGGTGCGTAGCGCAGCCTGGTAGCGCACTAGACTGGGGGTCTAGTGGTCGCAAGTTCGAATCTTGTCGCACCGACCAAAAAACGAGGGGTTACGGGTTTTCCGTAGCCCCTTTTTTCATTCCCGTTCCTTACGATTCCCTACATTTTTTGAACCTACCCACCCATCCACATTCTAACGATCATTTGGCGAACGTGCATTTCCTGCAGAGCTCGCGACGGGTTGCCTCAAAAGGCTTTCCGGGCGCTGCCGCTAGCGCTTCATGGATGGTCTGCGTTGTCAGGTCGGCATACTGGTACGCCTCCAGGTAATCCTGACAGCAGGTATAGGCCTGGCCGGAGGAGTTGACGTGCAGCCATTCGGTCAGGCGGTTGCAGCCGGCGGTCCCGGGACGGTCGACGGCGTTGTCGATGGCGTGGCTACTGAGATGCCCGGCACGATCGGCGAGGGGGCGCATGGCCTCGACACGCGGGTACATCGGGAGCTTTTCCTGGAGCTGCTGCAGCTGGAGGTCTGTATCTCCTGCAGGGAGATCGTAGAGGATTTGTTTGCGGCTCCAGTCGGCATCATGAGCGCCGTTCACCCCAACGTGAACCGCATGGCTGTAATGTGTCGGGTCGAGGGCGTGCAGTGCCTGCAGGCCATTAAGGATGATGCCGAAGGTGGCTGGAGGATTAAGGGTGTGTTTGGCGTAACTCTCGGGGTTGCCTGCAGGCAGGTCCACTGAATAGCACACGACGACGTCGCGGTATTCGTGCAGGAGCTGGTGGTGACTCAGTAAACCGATGCCGTTGGTCAGGCAGCAGAATTTCATGCCGCGGGCGCGAAGGGCATGCAGGCGCTCGGCCAAGAGAGGATCTAGAAGGATGTCGTTGTATGAGCTGAGCCATAGCGTGAAGTCTTCCTCAATGCTTCCCTGTTTAATCCCGTCAAGGATGCCGTCCAGGAGGCTCTCGAAGAGGAGTTGCGGCATAACCTGCCCGGCAGGCCGCTCGATGTAGCGCACGGGGCAAAACCAGCAGTTGCTGCCACAGTTGGCGTTGGGGTCAATCTGGATATTGGTGATCTTCCGTGCCGGGGGGGCAGGGGGTATCAGGTTGAAATGCTGGTAGATGGGGGCCGAGTCAAGACCCAACTCGGCAAAGCCGGTCAGGTAGTTGTGGATCTTGTCCTCTTGGGTGGGCGTGTACGGGCAGGTTACCTTGCCGTTGCGGGTGTGGAAATAATGAACCCACCGCAGGAAGGGTAGGCAAAGAGTTTTCCGTCCCGCCTGCCGGTACTTGCTGTGAATGTAACCCTCCTCAGCGCCGAAACCCCGGTGCTCTTTGTTAAATCCGAGCCACGCATCCTTGCGGCAGGCGAATAGCCCGAGCCCCATCATCTCTATCTCGTAGGGCTCCATTTCTGTTGAGACCTGGGCGCCTCGCCAGACCCCCCACATGCCGCCTTCCCAACGATCCTGAAAGGCGTCAGCCATCTGGGCCAGATCGTCATACAGCATAGGCCCCTGCAGGAGATCCCGGCATTCCGGATGAGCTGCACACCACTCCCGGAAGCGAGCTACTGTACCAGGTGGAAGCATAACGTGGGAGTCGATGCACAGCACCCACTCCCCCGCAGCCTGCGCAAAGACCTGGTCCCGGGGAGCGGCGGTCCCCTGGCGTTCGGTGTACCGCACGTAGCGCACCTGGGGCGCCGCCCAGCTCGCTATGAAATCCCGGAGGGTGTCATCGCCATAGTTGTCGATGACCAGGAGCTCGGTGTCAGTCAGATCCTGGTACATCCGGAGGGCCTGCAGGGTGAACCAAACCTCCTGAAAATTATTGTAGCTCGCCATGCCTATCGTCAACTTAACCATTTTATCCCCGCACTTGTTTTGATCCCCACCGAACCCGAGTCGGTCAGGGCGGCGCCAACAATGCCTGCCGTGGTTTTGATCCGGAGGGCGCCGCCGTCGACCTTGGCGATCTGAATGATGTAGCCGCCTACCGCGACCCGGATGGGCTTAACGGGAGCAGGGGTGGTCGTAGTCGGTGCTGCCGTCGTGGTGGTGGTCGGAGCAGCGGTAGTCGTAGTCGGAGTTGCCGTGGTCGTAGTCGGAGTTGCCGTGGTCGTGGTCGGCGCAGCCGTGGTCGTGGTCGGCGCAGCCGTGGTGGTGGTCGGTGCTGCCGTGGTGGTGGTCGGTGCTGCCGTGGTAGTGGTCGGCGCGGAGGTGGTAGTGGTCGTGGTAGCAGACTCACTGAAATCACTGAACAGAATGGTCGATGTCGGGGCCACGTTAGGTGCGGCTGTAGTCGTAGTGGTTGGACCGGCGGTGGTCGTGGTCGGTGCTGCCGTGGTCGTGGTCGGTGCTGCCGTGGTAGTGGTCGGAGCTGCCGTGGTGGTGGTCGGAGCTGCTTCGCCGAAACCATTAAGCAAGCTTCGATTAAAAATGCCAGAATTAAGAGACATATACCGTACCGGTCCCTGAGTTTGTCACCCTGCTGTTATAAAACTGATTGTCTGGATAGATGCAGGTTGCAGTGCAGGAAGCGGCGATAATAAAATCTTGTGCACCTCCTGAACCTCCATGGAATCTGTTGTTGGAAATTTTGGCCAAATTACAGTTTTCGATTTTACAGGCTGCAGCGGAGGTACCTAATATGTTCAGTACGGTGTTCCCTTCGATCCTGGCGTTTGTTGTAGTGCCCCACACATAGCCAGTTATATGTATTATTGCCGCAGGTTCAGTCGCTGGCGCCGTTCCTCCGTTTGCATAGATTTCGATATTGTTATCCAAAATCTTGACCCTGTCCGTATTGAGTTTCATCGCCCCGCCGCGAGCGGTGATATTATTATTGGCTATCGATACAACATTTGCCCCCCCCACTTGCGTGATCTCTATCCCTATATTCTCACCAGCAATTGTGTTCTTTTCAAAATACAAGCTGTCCCCAGCGCCGATCATTTGTACACCAGACCAGATCAGACACTTCTCAAGTCCCCCGCAGAAATAACCATCCGTTTCCGTGTTTGATGCATAAAACGAGCGGCCTCCGGTGTAGTCCAGGTGCAGGTGATGGATGTCAAATTGCGATGTAAACCAAGAAGCCGCATCGTTCAAATCCAGATGAATGGCATGTCGAGCACATCGTGTGGTATAAGTCTCAGGCACGATCGCAAAATTCGACAGCTGCAAGCCTCTATTCCTATAACCTATTTCGTCTACCTGTGGGGGTATGCAGCGGAATACATCGCGGGTGAGCGGTACTGTCGAGCGTATTTTTAAGATAGATTCGCTTAAGCCGGCGCCATCCCATCTTGCCATATTCTGCTTTTTAATGATTTCGGTGCCATCACCTTCCAGGTAAAAAGTTCCAGCGGCTAAAACTACTTTTTTACCTGAGGCATTTGCTTCCCTTAAATTCTTTGTGTCTGTTACCCAATTACCAGCCGGGCGGACAACTGCGGCGGCGTCTTGCAGCTCGATTATATGCTGAGCCATCATGCGTAACTCAACTGCTCGTCCTGCAGGGTGAGTTTGATTCGTACCCTCATAGGCTCGCACTACCGTGAAATCCAGAGCATTTTTACCTGTGACTTCGACGACTTCTAAACTTGACCCTGCGCCATCAACTATGGTTAGGTAAAAAGGGGCCAGGGGGAAAACATCGGCACCGACTGTCATGGTTACAGCGTCAATTGAAAGCTGTGAGGCCAGGGCAGAGGCGGAATTGTTTTTAACGTTGTGCATAAAAACCTCTCCTTAGAGCCCAACAGTATATTTATTGGTGTAGTTGGCCGAGACTTCGGCAGGAGAAAGCATGCGATTGTATATTCTCAGTGCGGCAACGTCTAAGTGCGAGTGGGCGCCCCACAGGCTGGAACCATTAAGGGTTCCGCCCAGCGCCAAGGTCGCTGTTGTGTGCTGCAAAATGTCGTAATTAGCACCTGCCCCTAAGTCCACCCAAGGAGATCCGGCGTTAAGAAGTTCGGCTCCGTCAAGATACACCCTGGAGTATCTGCCATCAAATCCGCAGCAGATGTGGTGGAAATTTGTGGTGTCGGAAGCTATGCTTGCTATTGAGGGGGTGGAATCTCGCCAAGCACCATTGGAGTAGAACCTCCAAAACAAAGTGTTAGTTGCCTTCTCTATGAACAGTCCATAGCCTTTATTATCACCATAGCCTTGGTACTTCATCAATAGACCCGGGTAATCAGTATTGAAACCTGACACTGCTGTATTGAATCTGAGAACCAGCTCAATGGTTATTTTGGCAGGGCATATTGCCGCTACTGTTGGTATCGAGCCGTGTAAATGGCCGCCATCATCAGTCTGAGGAAACGTGCAGTAATCAATTGCGCCTGAATACCATTGAGCCATAGCTGTCTGGTCGCCCGCAGCACCACCATAGCCTAACGCCATGGCAAGCGAGCTTGGCGACAGATCCGTCCAGGTAGTTGGAGTGTTCCCGTTTGGCGTGTTAGCGCCATCACCTTTGGTGGCATTGAGATTCAATATTAGCGGAGACGCGACGAAGGTGCCCCCTCCGCCCCAGGTCCCCGCATATGCCCCGGCACCTGCACGGCTTTCTGTGACCCTGACTGCCGACGTATAGGTGGTCCCCTCTACAAGATTTGCCGATGTCAGCGCGTAACCTGCGGCTTGGAATGCCGCTATATCGCCTGCTGATGTCAGATTTACTCCACGACCAGCAGCCTGGGCCTGTGCTTCGGTCTCTGCCCCGAGCTTCCAGACGACCTCTATTAAGGTAACCGCATCCCCCGATTGGAGGCCACTGACCGTACCTTTTATTGTTGCATTCACTGGAAACTCCTTTTAACTGAAATTGCTGAAAGCAATGGTGGCAGTGGGTACGGCGTTAGGCGCAGCCGTGGTGGTTGTAGTTGTGGTTGTGGTCGTCGGCGCGGCTGTGGTCGTCGTGGTTGTGGTGGTCGTGGTCGGCGCAGCCGTCGTGGTGGTGGTGGTAGCAGACTCACTGAAATTACTGAACAGAATAGTTGATGACGGAGCCACGTTGGGTGCGGCTGTGGTCGTGGTGGTCGGCGCTGCCGTCGTGGTCGTGGTGGTCGGCGCTGCCGTCGTGGTCGTGGTGGTCGGCGCTGCCGTCGTGGTCGTGGTCGCTACGCCCAAGAGGTCCATCCTCACCACTATCGTGCAGCCTTCCGCAAAAAACGCATCCTGCTCTGCCTGGCTCCACGCCTCGCCTATGGTGATCCCGGAGCCTTCCTCGATGATCAGACCATAGCCGCTCGATGCCGGCAGCAGCTCAACCAGATCCATCGGCAACTCCGAGGCGTTAAAGGCTGCGGCGCGGATAGGTTTCGGCTGCCGCACCAGGGCGGGGAACGCGTAAAGCAGCAAATCCTCCGCTGCAGCATTGACGTTTTCGACATACAGCACTTCACCGCTATTGCCGACGGTCTTCTGAAAGAGCATCGCGGTCCGGCGCTCGGCATCGGTCAGCCGGGGGAAGGTGACTGTGCCGGCACGGCGGGAAACCTGCTGATCCGACCAGGGCACGCCGCCAAGACTCTCCGTTATCACGGATCTGGCCTCATACCCCAGCACACCGCCGTAAACGATGCCGTCCTCCGGCTTCCAGACGGGGCCCAACCAGCTGCGGCCCGCCTGGACACATCCGGTGACGTTGGTCGTGTCGACGATCTCCACTTTCCAATATCGCGCGGACACGGTCGTCGGAAGCGGCAGTATCCAGTTGCTTGGATGCTCGCCAACGTCTTTGGCGGCAAAGGTCTGAGGCCAAGCGTAGAGGGTGCCGGTATCGTGTACCAATGCAGTCAGGCCGGAGTTGGAGTAGCCGCGCACACGGACGGTACCGGCCAGACTGATGTTGTGGTTCAGCAGCGCGACGATGCCGACCTCGCGCGCCGAGCCCAGATCCTCGACCCACTGGGTAGACGTGGCGAGCGCGTTGGCGGATCGGGCAACCTTGGCTATCAGCCGGTCCTTGAGGTTGGAGAGGGGGAGCGCCGTTGACCACAGCCCCCCCGACAGGATGGTCGGCAGGTCACAGGTCAGGTCGGGATATGCAAGTGCTGTGTTGCCCACCATTTACCCCCAGAAGTAGAGCGTTACATCGTCCGAATCGAGATGTGTTTCGCAGCCGATGAAAATGAATAGCTTCCCTGCGTCATAGCCGAAGCGGGGGTAGGTGACCTGAGCCGTCTTCCCTAAAGCGGGGAGCTGAGCGGGCAGGGCTGTGCGCTTGCAGGTTATGAGGAGGTAGTCCCTGCGGACCTTATGTAGGTCGAGGAACCTGGCGGCTTCTGCCTGTGCCGCCAGGGGATTGACCAGCAGCATGAACAGGGTGCGCGCGATGGCGTGTGGATTTTTGGTCAACACGGAAAGGTCGATGGCGAGCTCGGTGCGATATTCCCTTGTAAGCCAGTACCTGGCCGTCCGGTAAAGTGCGCAGACGTCCGAATTGACGTCGGGAATCACGACGAAGGCGCCGTTGCCTGCAACAACCTTGGCCCAGTAGTTGGCCGAGGGAGTCGCCTTTTGCGTCCAGGTGATGCCGTCAACGGAGGTCGCCATGATTGTCGTATTTGTGGCCACGGCGGCAAACTCGCCATTGCCAAAAGTAACGGCGCTCCAAGCACCACTCCCTGGCAGCGGGGGCATGTCCCGCAGTGTCCAGTTGGCGGCGTCGACAGATGTCATTATTTTGCCGGGAGCTGCCCCCTCCAGGATGACATAGGTCCCGTTCCCATAGGCCACGTCGACCCAGCTCCTGTTTTCGGTGAGCGTCACCTCGGTCCACGATGTCCCATCCGCTGATGTTGCTATCACGTTGCCCATGCCGACTGCCAAAAACAGCCCGTTCAGATATTTGATCGAGACCCAGCGACGCTCCGAGGGCATGCTCCGCGCGGTCCAGGTGACCCCGTCCGGAGAGGTGGCATAGTAGCTGGTGGGGTCTTCGCCGCCGTTACAAACCGCCACGAATAGCCCATTGCCGTAAGCAACAGACGACCATGTGGAAGTATCCGGCAAGCTCCTGGCTGTCCAGGTGACTCCGTCGGGGGAAGTAGCCGCATCGTTGGAGAGGCGGCTTACGGCTACAAACTGGTTGTTGCCGTAGGTAACCGCCATCCACGCCCCCTCCGTGTACGGCAGCGGGCGCGCTTCCCAGGCTGCCCCATCCGCAGATATCGCGGCGCTGGAAGAGTCTCCGACGACGACGAACAACCCGTTGCCGAACGCGGCGCCGTTCCAGTACAGGACCGAGGGGAGCTGGTGAGTTTCCCAGAGCTCCGGCGTGTATCCCAGCCGCCCAGCTAAAGAGTTCTCCTGCTGCACCGTGTAATTCTTCAGATAGTTGACACTGACCTTATATGCCGGCAAGCCCCGGCCCTCGTCGTTTGTCGCCTGTCGCTCCAGGCTCAGGATCTCCGCGGAAGTCAGGTGCATTGCCGGCGTGCCTGAAGGCGCGTCCAACCGCCCTACGTTCAGCTTTGCGGCTGAGTCGAAGGAATACCAGGCGCCGATGCTGCCCAACACCTGGTCCATGGCTTCGCGCAAGGTGGTCGGGGAATTGATGTAGATGCCGACTTCTGACCCGTTAGCCGCGTCCAACTCCACGAAGTCCTGGGCCACCAGATCGCTTGTCAGGAGGATGCGCAACGCTATCCGCTTGGCGATCTGGGCGGCCGTTCTTTGTGACGCATCGGCGCCCTCTACGCCGTCGAAGGTTACCTGTCCGGCAGGAGAGGACCCTAAACGGAAATACCCGCCTCCGAGCCAGCACCTGTACTGGCCGGGAAGAGGTGCCGTGGCCTCCATTTCCGCGGCGCTGGCATAGTTCGCGCCGGCTTGCAGCGGCACGCCCTTGTCGTAGACGCAGGGAATCGACTGCAGTGCGCCGTCATTGCCCTGATATATGAGCCGGGAGGTGTTTACCCGCTCAGGGGTGGCGTTGAAAGCGGGTCCGAACAACAGCGGCTTTTCTTTGCCCTTTATGTCATCCGTGCCTTCCAGCCCGGCCGGCAGGACGTTCGTCCCTGCGTACTTGTTGAGCTGTACTGGTACCTCGAATAACGCCTGCGGGTCCTTGATCCGGATGGAAACATCATCCGTAGTCACCACCGGCTGCTCCATGGTGCAGCTCATCAGCAGCAGGACCACACCCCCTAAAACTCTTTTTATCACGATAGGCCTCCCGTCCAATCCATAGTCAAGGATGGCGTCCAGTCCGCCATCCGAATTAACCAGCACCACCTCGCCGTAACCGAGCTCCGACTCCCCCGAAGTCGTGCCGTCGGCAAAAAGCGTCGTCTTGATGCTCCCGGGGTTGGCGATGCGCGGCGCGTAGAAATTGCCGCCGACGACTGTCCCCGTGCCCGTGCAGTAGCGCAGGATCTCGGTACCGGCCCCGGTATAGGCCGTTATCTCCACCAGGATGACGGGGGGATCCGTCTGGTATGCCGTCTGGTATGCCGGCGTGAATGCCATTATTTAGCGCCTGCCAGACGTACGCGGCGGAGCATCTGCCTGTCAATTTTGTCGCCTTGCTCGCCCTGGTCGATCAGCTGCTCGAAACCTGCCTGGCTCATCCTGTGGCCTGCCCGCAGCTCGGCGACGACCTCGCGCAGCAGCCGGTTCTGCTCTTTCAGTTCGGCCACGATCTCTCTATCGTCCCGCGTGTAGTTGTCCGCGGCTGCCGCCCCGCGGCGCGCCATGGCGAAGAGTGCGCGGGTCTCATCGGCCCGGTAGACGTAGCCGGGGGAGGAGTCGACCAGCTCCGGGCCGTACTCGCCCATGATGGAGCTGCCGCCGCCGTAGAGGCCGCCGGTTGCAAAAGCGGGGACGTTATAGTCGTGCCAAAGGCGACCGCCGTTATTGATCAGCGTCCATTGCTCCACATCCTTACGGTCAAAATCGCCGTCTTTGTCCAGATCCCATAAAGGTTTCCCGTTTGCCATCGGACCTTGCCAGCCCTCGATCTTGTTAAATACATCTGCCATGACTATGCTGAACGCCTTGGCTTGCATCATTTCGTCCATGTCCCGAACTGCAGACGTAAAGGAGTTTGTTGTCGGGGCGGGTAGTCCGGTGACGCCGCCGGCAACGGCTGCGCCGTAGGCCGAATTCACCGGCGCGTAAGCGGCCTGGGTCTGCTCCTGATATTGAGAATAGGTGATCCCCCCAGAGCGATAGCTCTGCTCCAGAGAGGCGGATCTCGTGTCGTAGGCGTTACTGGCCCGAGAAAAAGTGTCGAGCAGCCCAAGCGCCGCGATGAATTTGCTCAGGCTCGTCGCTGTAGCGGTGGCCGATTCCTGGACGGCCGTATTGAACAGGCCGAGAGCAGTCGAGACAGAGGTTAATGCCGTGCTCATGCCGTCGCCTAACGCGGCGGTCACCTCGTCGTACTGGGCCTTGATTTTGGTCTCGGCGTCGGTTGCGGAGATTGCCCCATTCAGAGCGCTTTGAATGATCGACGCCTGCGCATTGAGAGCAGTGGTTGCCGTGGCGCCGCTGATGGTGCCGTTCAGTACTTGCTGGATGATGGCTGCCTGGGTCGCCGTAGCCGTCGCCGCGGTGGTGCCGTTGATCGTACCGTTCAGCGCCCCCTGCACCACCGAGTAGGCGGTATTGATCGCGGTTTGCGCCGTGGCGGCGGATATGCTCCCGTTCATGGCGAGTTGCAGCGCGGCGATGGAGTTGTTGATCGACTCTCGTGCCGTACCTATCACGCTGGTGTTGAGGGAGCCCTGCAGGGCGGCGATCTGCGCCTTGATTTCTGCGGTAGATGTGCCGGAGGTTATCGGTGTGTTCAGCACGCCTTGAATACCCGCCAGGGCAAGGGTAAGGGCGTTGTTCGCCGTGCCCATCGTGATTTGTGCGGCGTTGAAGGTGATGCCGAGAGCTGTCACGTTGTTGAGGTCACCTGCCTCTACCGCTACCTTTATGTCTCTTAGTAGGCTGAGCTGCTGCTGCACTGCGGAAAGGGTAGGGGTAGTCTCGGCAAACTGCGCCAGTTTAGCCAGGGACGCCTGATAATCCGCCTGGTAACCGACGCCGCTGGCGTTGTAGTTCCTAGACGCTTCAAGGAGGGCCGTGACCCGCTCGGAGACGTTGCCGGCGTCGGCGCTTGCGAATTGGGCCTTGGCCTGGTTGTAGGCCGCCTCCGGGGAGAGCATGGCTGCCGGTCCCGTGAGGAGATCCTGCATCGTGCCGAGAATGGTTTGTGTGGAGCTGATGGAATCCAGCAACATCTTCTTGGCGGAATCCACGACGTGTCGGGTGGCTTCCTCTATCGTGGCCGTGGCCGTTTTGATGGCGTCGGCCCAGGTCAGTTGCTGGGCTATGGCGAGGTTTGCGGTATCTAGGCCGGCCTCGACCGCGGACGCCAGCTCCTCCTGCTGGGAGATCTGCAGGTCGTACAGATCGGCGAGAACCTCGCCGCTGCCGCCGAGGCGCAGTATGGTGCTGATCGAGCTATGATTCAGGTTCGCTTGCGCCTCGGCAAACTCCTTTGCCAGTCTGGTCATTTCGGAAAAGGCGGGGGCTACCTCCATCATGGCGGCAAACAGCGCAGCGCCGCTCTCCGTCGTCGTATTCAGGGAATTAACCAGATCTCGGAATTCGATGTTTGTCGAAGGCACGACCATCTGTGTATTCCCCAGGATCGAATTCGTGTCGGCCAGCACCGAATTCATGTCGGCAAAAGCCGTGTTGACCCGTGACGTCGCCTGCGCGCCCCTTGCTGCATCCTGCTCAGCCTGGGTAAACATGCTGGTGAAATACCCCTCCATCTTTTCGCTGAAAGCTTCACCGCCGCCCATCAGGTCCACCAGCTTTGATGCCGCGTTTCCGCCCGCCAGGGTGGAGTAGAGGATGGTATGGCCTATCAGCTCGAACTGTTCGTTGACCCCCTGAAGGGAGGTTGCGAGGCGCATCAGAGTAGCGTAGGCATATTCGCCGGGGGCGGCGAACTCACCCAGACCGTAAACGGTTTTGGCGAACTCATTGCCCACTTGTTGCAACCAGTTTTCGATGTCGGCCTGGATATCCTCGGTGCTGCGGCCGGCTGTCTCAATTTTGGCCTGCGGAATAACCACCCCACCAATACCGGCGCCACTGCCGAGGATCGTGGCCGCGAGGTTGGTATTTGAAGTGATGTCGGCAATGGCATACGACAGCATGTCGGCGAACGCAGCGTCAAGTCCGGAGTAGTCGGTTCGGTGTTTGTCGCTGGAAAGCCACCCTCCTTTTTTGGTCAGCTCGTTATACCCCTGCCCCTCTAGTTGGCCCTGGCTGATGCCGAGAGAGACGCCGGCGGAATTGGTGCGCCAGCCGTTACCGCTGCCAAACAGCAGGTTCCCGGCGGACATGTGCCTGTTGAAACTTTCCAGCTGATCCCTGAAGCCTGCCCAATCACCGCTGAAAAGAGATCTGAAGGATTGGGCGGACTCGGCGAAGATCCCGACTGTTGACCGCTTTATTCCCTCCAGGATGAAACCCGAAGCGCTCTGCCCGGGGCTCAGGTCCGCATTCTTGCCGTTTATCCCACCCAAGGCCAGCTGCGCAAGGGCGCCGGCGAGCATCCCGCTGAACTTGGTCAGGCCGTCGGACACTTTGCGCATGGCGACCGAGGCATTATCCATAGATTCGGCGAGCTGCTGCATGGTCTCCGCGGTCTGAGAGGCAGCGATGGAGGTGTAGGCCGTGCCGCGCATGGACCCGGCATCCGAGCTGGCAGACCCGGCGCCACTGCCGGAGCCGCCGACAGATGAAGCGTAGCCGGAGCCGCCACCGTAGGAGGTGCCGGAAACTTTATCGTACTGTATGGCGCCCATGGCAGCTGCAGCTGCAGCGCCGTACCATCCGGAGGAGGCGTATTGGGCCATGACCGCGCTCGCGGTGTTCATCACCACGGCGCCGAGGTTGTAATCTTTGGCAGACTCGAAACCCTGTCGGCTCGCCTGGTCCTGTGTGTCGGCAAGAGCAGAGAAAAGCTGACCGGTGGTAGAGGTGTAATAAGACCCTTGGGCCAACATCAGCTGGTAGGAGTTAATGGCGTACTCTTGCTTGAGCAGCGAAAGGTGTTCTTCTATAGCAGCACGTTTATTCGCATCATTGGTGGCGTTTGCAAGAGCCTTTTCCTGCAGGGTTTTCTCTAAATTGTACCGGTCCTCAAGTTGCTGTTTTTCACGTGCAAAGCCATCTGTTATTAACGATGTCTGGATATCACGGTTGGACTGCAGCAGAGAGTCAAGTCCGGAGGAAGCGGCGAAGTCGGACTTGAGCCTAGCAATTGCAGTGGCGACCTCAGCGGATTTCTCCGGGATGTCGGATAGTAAGCGCTCAAACATCGCTATCTGATCGTTTAGCTTGTCGATCCCTGCTGACGGCTGGAGTTCCTTGAGCGCCTCCAGTTCAGATTCCCAGCGAAGATTCATCTCTCCTGCCTGGTTCCCTTGCGATGGCTGGTTTTCCTGCACATCCAGGTATGTCTGGAACTCACGAGAGGTGGCCGCTATGGCATCCGCCATGTCCTGCCACTTCTTGACTTCCTTCACCTGGTACTCTTCCAGCTCCTTAATTGCAGCAGCTTCTTTCGGGTACTGTTCCAGCATCTTTTCGTACTCAAGTCGGACTCCAACCAGCTCCTTCTCGTGCTGGGTCAGGAGCGGGGAGGACTCTTCTATGGCGCGGAGCTTACCGTTGTACGCTGCAACGAAACGGTTGTGCTGGGCTACCTCTGCGTTGGCTGCCTTATCGGCGGCCTCGGCAGCGGCAGTTGCGGACCGCGACGCCTCCTCTTTCAGCCGTTTCGTTTCAGCAGCGATCCCTGATGCGATCGCCTTCTGGTCATTCTGGTAGGGGTTGGCGGTCACCTTGCTGCCACCGGTCACCGCATCGGCCAGGGACCCTGCAAATGCGTCATCACGGGTTTTCTTTATGGCTGCGTACTTCGCGGTAATCGCCTCAAGCTGAGCCTGCTGCTTCTCCTCATCACCAAACGGGTTGATGGTGGCGGCGAACCGCTCGTAGGCTTCCGCTGCCAGGTCCAACCCCTTCATCAGACCGTGAACCATGTAGACCCCCGACTTGCGAGCCCACTCAAATTGGTTGCTGAGCCAGGTCCCGATCTCCCATCCTATCCAGGCAGCCATCATCACGTTCATCACATTGGCCAGACTGAGCATGCTGGTACGGGCCTTGTGTGCCGCAACATCGAGCGCATTCAGCGCTGCGGTATGAGCGTTCGTCGCCGAGGTCGCGGCGCGCTCGGCAACGGCCAGCTGCTCCTGGGCCACGGCAGCTGCTTTTGAAATCGCGGCCAGTTCGGTCAGGGCTGCGGTTTGCGCCTGGGTGGAAGTCGCGCCGGCCAGCTTTGCCAGGGCAGCTTCGCGCTCGATCACCAGGCCGGCCGTCATCACCTGTGCCCGGCGCAGTTCTTCCGCCGTCGCCGCCACCGTTGCCGCACTTTCCGCGACGGTGGCGGCGGCTTTCATTTCTGCGGCTTGGGCGCTGCCAAGCATCACTGCGGTGCCGGCAGCAGTGGCGCGCTGCGCCTTAAATTCTGCCGCAACCAGCGCGGTCTTCGCCGTCACCCAGCCCCAAACCGCGGTGGCTGCAGGAATGCCCTTGTAGATCAGCAGGTAAGATGAGCCGATCTTGGCTGCGGCCCACATCGCTTCGGACAGGGCGAGGATGGCGGACTTCGTCGCCTCCAGCTCTTCGCCGTGTGACTTGACCCACTTCATCCCGCCAGAGACGGTGCTGTAGAATTGTGTGGCCGCGATGGTCAGTTCGGGTAGGAACAGATTGCCCAAGGCGAGCTTCAGCTCCTCGATGGGGCGCTTGCTGGAGGAGATCTGTTTTGCCGCCAGATCCATGGATTTTTCGTATAGCAGCATCAGCGGCTCGGTTTTCTCCAAGACGTCGTTGAACATGAGGAGGTGGCACTTGTGGGTGTCCACTGCGGTGGACGCCTCCCCGGTCGCGAGCTTGTTCTCGCGCAGCGTGTCGCGCATCATGACGTTGATGCCCAGGGTGTGCAGTTCGGTGACGTTGCCGGTTACAAGGGCGCGAATCATTTTGTCCAGAGCGGCAGACGAGGAGATGGTCTCCCCGGTCATCATCTGGTAGCTGATCGCGGCACCCTGTGCTGCCCGGCCCAGTTTGTTCAGGCCGTCCAGGGGAAGGCCAGCTTTTATAAACTGTGCGGTGGCATTCGTTGCCGAGTTCGTTGTGATGCCCAGATCACGCAATGAGTTCCGGTAGGTCATCGCCTCCTCGGATGTCCTGCCCATCGTGTTGGCGATCACTGAGAGGGCGCGGTCCGCCTGTTGGACATTCGCGGCGAACATGGTCGCTTCCTGGATCTGCTGCGTCAACTTGAAGCCGGCAAAGGCTGCTGTGGCAGATTTGACGTACATGGAAAGCTGTTCGAACGAGCGGGCAATGATGCCAGTGGAGTGTCCGATGGAGCGCTCGGTGCGCTCCATGTCCTCTCTCATCTGCTGGGTGACGCTTTTGGTTTTGCGGCCCATGGACCCAGCGGCGCCTTCGACAGCTTTCAGCCCCTGGGTGGTCTGGTCGATCCCGGTGGCCTTGATATTGATCGCGATGTCTTTTAGTGCCATCTGATTCCTCGCTTAGTTCGGACAGGTAGCGCAGAGCTTGTCTAGCTGCGTACCGAACAGTTTTCGACATTCGTCAACTTCTGTGCCGTTGCAGTACTCGCCCAACCCTTGGTGCTGCATCTCGGCGGCGCCGGGTCGTCCCTTCTTGTCGCCGTAGGCGCCGCGCCAGGACCGGTCCATCTCCTTCAGTGCTTCGACCTCCCAGGATGAAGGCTCGTTGCCGGTATTCCGAGACCATGACGCCAGCTCCGTGTGAGAGATGGCTTTCGGGATACAGGCGCCGCCCGCCATGCCGGCTACCACGGTAAATTCGCGGCCGTCGTTCAGGTCGGTGAACCAATTGACCAGGTGGCCCGTGAGCGGGTTGACGTCGATGTCGTCACAATCCCGCCCACGGGCCAGATGCTCGGCCTGAAGCTTCAGCTCGTCGATCAGCTCGGCAAAAAATTGGTGCGGTCCCCGATCTCCTCGTCGACCTGCTCCTTGATCCAGGGGAAGTCATCATAGACCCGCCGCACGTTCTCCGGGGTGCAGTCGAGCCATTCCCCCTCAGCGAGCTCGATCTGCGGACGGGATCCGGACTCCTTGCCTTGGTCGTCGAGGATGACGGTGCGCCAGCTCTTGGTGCAGCCAACCAGGAGATCGAGGCCTTCGGCTTCGATCTTTTCCGCGCTGGTGATCGGCCGCTTCTTGTTTTTCTGTTTCGCCTGCTGCTCGATACGGTGGTTGGTCTGGCTGCGCTGGATTTCCCTGCACACCTTGGAGTCGGAACCGTAAACGGTAATCCGCTCCGGCAGTGGGTTGTTGGTTCTGGGGTCGAGCAGGGTGATTTCCATGCCGCCTTCGGCGTTTGGCTTGGTGTAATGTTTTCCTATTGCCATTGGTAGTTGCTCCTTTTGAGTTGGAATCGAATAAGGGGGCGCAGGCGCACCCCGAGGGGATAAAAAAGGCGGTAAGGAGGCCGGAGCCTCCAGCCCCCTAGAGGAGGGGAAGAAGGCTCCGCCAAAGAACAGGGGCTAGGGACTGGGGACTAGGGGCTAGGGAGAATCAAAAGCTTTTGCTTTTGCCGGCCCCTAGCCCCTGGACCCAGTCCCTAGCCTCATCATCACTTCACGAATTCCAGCTTGAATTCGTCGTCACCGGTATTCATGGCTAACTGGAGGTCGAGATCGGCGGTGACCAGGCCGCTGCGCTCGCCGGAGCCGACCTTGGTGTAGACGCACTTGGGTGCGCCCATGGTGAATTTGTTGTAGTTGCCGGTACCTACCGGGCCGATCACCAGGACCCCGGCGGCGCCGGATTTCCATTTCCCCATGAAATCGTAGGCGGCGGGAAGCACCATCTCCGGATCGAGCTTGCCGGTCGGCTTGCGGTCGTTGAGCAGGGCCGAGACGTAGCCGCTCTCGGTGCCGGGGCTGGATCTCATCTGGATATCGTTACCCATGTCGACAGAGAAGGTTTCCGGGATGGCGGCGTAACCGTCGATGGTGAACGTGGAGTTCAGGAACACCGGCGGCCGGGAGGCCTCGAGGGTCGGTGTCACCATGGCCAGGGCGGGGGAGCCGTCCCAGACGCCGGTGAACTTGAACTCCGCGAAGATGGGCTCGCCAACTTTGCCGCTGAAGGAGACCGTGCCGCGGGCGCCCTTGAGTTTGTGCACGGCGCCGTCCTCGTAGAGCCAGATGGTAATGGAGGGGATGCCGGAAGAGGCGGGGATGTAGGTGACCTTCTCGGCGCCGGCGGTGATGTCGACGGCCTCGGCAAACCCGCAGGCGCGCAGGTAGGTTCCGAGCGCCGGCTTGACCAGGGCGGAGTAGGTGGCGCCGGGCCCCTTGACCTCGGCCTTGAACGAGATGGTCCCCATCTGCTGGCCGGGGATGCTCTCCAGCTTCGACAGGGTGGCGGTCTTGACGTTTGACCGGTCGTACATTTTGATATCGCCGTCGAATTTCGGATCGATGGTGATGATTCCGGCATCGGCGACGGTGATCGCCTCGGCGGTCCCCTCGGTGCCCTCGATTTTGGCGGCTACGACTCTGCGGCGTGTCAGCATGGCTTATTTTCCTCCTTTGGTTTTTTCGGCCGGTTCGTCGCCGGTGCTCTTGTCAGACTGCTCGGCAATAGCGGGCTGCTGAAGAACGCCGTCGCAGATGATGGTTGTTTCGGATGCGTCGTTAATGGTAACCCTGAGGGCGGTTTGCTTTTTCATGGGCCTACCCCTGAGCGGTTTTGCGGTTGGAGAAAAACCCGAGAATTGCGAAAACGCCGGCGGTGAGCAGTTGGAGGTAATCCTGCAGATGCAGAACGGCCCCTGGCTGGATCGCGGTGAGGACCGGTTGAACGGCGGTTGCCGCTGCTCCGATGCTCCCGATGATGGTGGTGATTCTGTCTGCGTTCATGGCGGCTCCTTTGTTAGTGCTAGATTTTAGGCTACGTGTACCTGCCCCGCCTTCCAGAGTGCCTGTTGCTGCCTCCATGCAGGGTCCTCCACGTGCGGCGCATCGAAAATGGTTTTAAAGTAGAAGCCTGAGGTCAACCCCAGCTTTACGGCTTCGTCTGCCATCTGCTGCCAGATTTTCCGGGGGGCCTCCCACCAGATGGAGCCGTTCTTTTTCAGCGGCGCCAGGTCGGCGGCCAGTCCGTAGTTGTGGGCGGAGCTGCCGGGGCGGGCGTTGCTGACGACCTTGCCCGGGGCTGTACGGCCCTGCGCGTAAATCGCCTCCTGCTCTGCCATGGTGCGGCGTCCCGCGGTGACCACCCACCTGACCTTGGTTGCAGCTTCGGCGGCTATCAGCAAGGCCGCCACCTTCTTCTTCATGGAAACTTCCAGAGTATCGATTCTTGCCATGGCGTTTTCCCTTAACTCGTGTACTGTGTGAGCTTTGCTAGGTCCTCGGCTGGGACTTCGCCCTTGACCGCAATCACCAGCAGGATCCCTTTGATGATGGCGATCTCCCCGGTGAGCCTGGTCATGGCGACATTGTCGCGGCTGCTGCAGTCATCACACGACTTCTTGGTGACAAAGTCGTTGCTGGAGAGGCGCTTAAAAACCAGTTGGACCAGCAACTCCACAACCTTGTAAATCACGATCCCTATGATGATGTGCTGTGTTGATTCAGGCATCGCGCGGTCCCTTTTGCTTACATTGCCCAGCGGGCGGTGCGGTAGGTGATGTTGAGAGCGATCTGGGCCGAGCCTATGAAATCGCCCTGCTGGATGCATTTGACTGCTTTCGCCGGGTCGTTGATGCTGATCACGGCGGGGATGCCGAGAGGGCCGTCGGGATTCTGCTCGGCTTGGCCGATCGCGGCGTATACTTTTGCCACCAGGGAGCGGATTGCCTTCTGTGCCGTGCGGTCGGTCAGGTAGAGCACGATGCTGACGGCGAGTTCGTGGTCCACCTGCATGGTGCCGGCAGGGGCTGTCTCCGTCTTGGGGGTAAAGACGTTGGCGGCAGGCATTTCCGGGTCGTTGAATGGGGTGACTCGGCCGTCAACCGCCGTCTCGATCCCATCGACTGCGCCTACCAGCGCCACCAGCGCGTCGACTATGTCCTGTTCAACCGTATCTGCCATCAGGGGTCCTTTGTGAGGATCAGCCGGGTCATGCCGACGCCGTCGGGTTCGACACCGATTACTTCAAAATTCCCTACCAGTGACGAAATCTTCATGACGGTGAGCGATGTGCCATGCTTGACGCTCAGGCTAGCAACATCGGAATCAAGCATGGAGCAGGCAGGAGAACTGGTTTCTACTCGGCCCTCGTAAATCTGCTCCAGCTGGAACGGTGCGTCGTAAAGAACCTGGACCGGATCGTTTGCGCCGACGATAGCCCTGTGAAGGGAATCGGCTAGAAAAATCGAGCTATCGTCGGCGAAATCGAACATCGGTCACCCTGCCTTTAGGTCCGTTTGCCCAACATGAGCACCTTCGGCCGGGTGCAGATGGGGAGCGGGTTGGACTGTGCCTCGATGTCGACGAACTTCTGGAAGCGCATGTCCGGGGAGATCTTGGCGTATTTCGGCAGGCCGATGGTGTTGACGGTCTCCATGTAGTTGGCCGGTCCGAAGTAGGTCTTGAAGAGCCCGGTGGCGCCGGTGGGGAAGAAGTGCGCCTTGTCGGCGTTGACGTAATCGATGGCGCCCACCTTGCCGCGGTAGTTCTCGAAAACGATGCCGCCGTAAACGAAGCGGCCGTAGGAAAGGCCGGAGCTGACGTAGCCGGTGCGCAACTCGGCGGCCTCCTGCTGGTTCAGGAAGGTCTGACGGGTCTCGGGGTGGGCGATCAGGTCGTCGAAAAATGCGTCGCCGCACAGGCAGTGCACGCCGGTGAAGGGGGACGCCCCGAGGTTGCCTGCCATGGTGCGGATGACGCCGGCGCACTTCTTGCGGATAATGCCGGATGCGGGGTTGGCGTTGTCCAGGTCGAAGTCGACCTCCGCCTCCTGCTGCACGCCGAATTCGGTGAACAGGTTGTAGATGACCGTGCTGCCGTCGGAGTCGAGGATTTGCCCTTTGATGGCGCCGATGCGCAGGTGCTCCAGCGTGGCGTCGAGACTGCTGGACATGGTGACCAGTCGGGAGTTGACCGTGTTTTCGATGGCCTTGGCCTGGTCGTTGCTGCCGAACTCCCTGACCCCCTGAATTTCGTCTGCGAGGAGGCGGTCCTCGGCGGGGAGATGGGCAAGGATGAGGGAGCGGGCCTTGCGCTTCTCGACCTGGTTCTGCTGACCGGAGGCGCCACGCGGTTTGTTCTCCACCAGGTAGAGGATGCCGCTCTTCTCTTCAATCATGACGGAGGTGGTGGAGACCCCCTGTTCTTGGAAGAGGTTGAGGGAGCCCAGTAGCCCCGGGACGAAGGGTGCCTTGTTGATGGCGTCGGTGAGAGAGATGAGGCTGAAAGCGTCACCTGCGAATACGTCGAAGACGGACATGTCTGTTCTCCTTTATCGATACTTTTCCAGGGGAGGGTTTCCCCTCCCGGTTAGCGGACGATGATGCCGAGGGCTGCGAGTTGCGCGATGGCTGCGGTCTTCTCGGCGGCTTCGATGTCGGCCGGCCAGGTGATCTCGCTTCCGTTGACCTCGCAGTCGCGGACGTAGGCGACTGCCTCGACATCGGCGGCGGTGGCGTTCACGTTGTCCAAGAGTATGCCGGCGGCGATCTCTGAGCCGTTGACGCCGTCCTGGTTATAGGCGACGTACTTGCCGGAGCCGGCGGCGACGGTGATGGTGAAGGAATCGCCGGACACGAAGTCGGTTGCGTCGGCTATGGTGAAGGTGAGCCCCCCGCCGACGAATTCGACGGCTACCGTGGCGACGCCGAGAATTATTCCGTCGGGGTCGGTGACGAGAAACTTGCCGGCATTCGTGCCGGGCTCGATGCAGACGGCGCGGTAGACTCCGGCCTTGGCACCGGCGGCAACGGCGGGGGCTTCGGTGATGGCGCCGCTACCGCCGGTGTTACCGGCCGCGGCTGCGCCGGTTGCGGCGCCCTTGGTGATCCGGCCGAGGACGGTGCCCGCGGCCAGGTCGCCGGTGTCGATGGTGACGGTCTCCAGCGAGCGTGTTCCGCAAGCCTCGCTGTAGAGGAATTCGCCGCGATAGCGGCCTTCGGTGATCTCAGGCATGACTGCTTTCTCCTTTGTCTCGTTATTTAAAGGGTGACGGTGGCGTTAGGGTGAAATCTCTACGCTTTCGGCTGGCGCGCGGCGTAGATGGCCGAGGTGTCGATGGCGGCCTTGGTCGAGGTCTGGACCTGCGCAGCCCTGAGACCCTCGGGGGACGCTGCATGGAGCGCCTTGAGAATGTCGGCACGGCTGCTGGCGTCGCCCGAATCTGCCGTAACGCCGAGGGCTTTGGCCTGGTCCGCCGTAACGCCGCTCTCTACCACAGCGGTGAATTTCTTGTTCGCCTCCTCGCCGAAGACGGATCCGTGCAGGGCAAGGATGCCGGAACGGGTCGCGGCGACGGCTTCGGTGCGGGCGGTCAAAAGGGCGCTGTCGTGATCGGCCTGCGCGATCATTCCGGTGCGTGCGGTCGCCTCGATCTGCGCGAGGAGGGCGGGGTGTTCTGCTCTGAGGGTTTCAAGGTTCATGGCTCTGGCTCCTTTTACGGGAGCGACGGTGACCGCCCCCCTTGTCTGGCGTTTGATGTTGGCGATGTATTCGTCACGTCCCATGACGTGATCGATGAGGCCCATTTCCTTGGCCTGGCTGGACTTGTAGACGCGGCTCTGCATGGATCGGATGTGGTCGGCGGACATCTGCGGACGACCCTTGGTGACCGCCGAGATGAACAGCCCGTAGGTCTGGTTCAGGCGGTCCATGATGTAGGTGCGCTCCTCGGCGGAGAGCGGGCCGGTGTCGTTGCCTGCGGCCTTGAGGTCTCCGACGGCGAGGATGGTGCGTTTGACTCCGCTTTGCGCGTCACGGCCGGAGCGGTCGTAATGGACGGCGATGACGCCGATGGAGCCGATGTCGGCGGCGACGTGCGCCCCGATCTGGCGGGTCTGGGAGAGGAGCCAGTAGCCGGCGGACGCGGCAAGGTCGTCCACCCAGCCGTAAAGGGGTTTTTTCTGGTTGACGCGGGCCAGGTAATCGCCGGTCTCCTGCGCCCCGGCGACGGTGCCGCCCGGGGTGTCGCCGTCCAGCATGATGGCGTCGATACCCTTGGCGCTTTCGGCGGCGGCAACGGCCCGGCAGAGCTGGGCGTAGGTGGCATCGCAGGAAAACAGGCTGTTGGTCTTGACCAGGGTGCCGACGACCGGGACGATGGCCACGTTGCCGTCGCGCTGGAAAGGCTCGTCATCGCCGCTGCTCCTGGAACGCCCGGCGGCGGCCGTTTCGTCCAGCGCCAGCAGTTGCGGCGGGATCGGGTATCCGGCGAGCTTGGCGTCGAGGACCTGACACCAGTTCTCCAGGACCTCGCTCTCTATGGCCCAGGGTTGGCTTATCAGGCGGACCAGATGGTCGAGTCTCATGCTACCTCCGTGCGCAACGCGGCCTTGACTTCCTGCCGCACCGCTTCGGCGATGATGTCGGCGACGGCCGCGGCGTCGTTTTCTTGGTCAGGGGCGAGGGGGTCGTCGGGTGTCTCCGCCTTTTTGCGGGGGGTGGAATTGAACACCTCGGGGAGATCCAGGTCCTTGGCGAGCTTGCGCTCGCGCTGGCGCTGACGATAGATGTCTTCGTAATCCTTGCCGCGCCCGGCGCAGAAGTCGGCGTCGGTGGCGACGTTGTTCTGCTTACCCATGACGTGGGCCACCATCTCCTTGACCGGATCGAGGCTGGTCCGGCTGGGGACGGTCCAGGACGTCGCGCACCATTCGGCGCGGGCGGCATAGAAATCAGGGGCGCCGGAGGGGAGTTTGACGCGGCCGCGCAGCCACGCCTCCTCGAAGACCATTTCGAAGACCGGCTGGCAGAAGCTCTTGATGAGCCAGTCCTGGGTGAAGCCGAAGACGCGCCACGCCTCCTCGAGGGCGGCGCGGGCGGAGGAGTAGTTTGTTTTGGAGAAGTCCTTGGCGGTGATCTCGTAGGGCATCCCGCCGCCGCCGGCACCGATGGCGCGCAGCACCGTTTCCAGAAAGGCGGGAAGGTTTCCCGATGGGCGCTGCGAGCTGGGGAAGACCGGTTTCTCTCCAGGGTTGCCATAGTGGACCTGCCCGGGACGGAGCTCCTGGTAATGGGTGGTTTCCCCCTGGTTCTGGATACCGCGATTGACGCCGGGAAGGGTATTGGCGTCGTAGGGGTTTGCCTTCTCGATCCAGACGGGGAAGTTGGCGGCGACGATCGCGGCGACCAGCTCGAAGTCAAGGTAGTCGTTTTTGTCGCGGATGAGCTTCATTACGGGGGTGAAAATCGGATTTCCACGCACCTGCTCCGGTTCTTTGGGGACGAATTTATGCATGACCACGGGGCGGTGGCCGCGACTCGGCGCCAACTCTTTGAATTCGTAGTTGGACAGGTCGCCGGGGAAAATGAGGCCGTTTTCGGGGTCGGCGAGGAAGTATCCTGTCGGCTGCCCGATATTGCCCAGGCGGATACCGTCGCGCACGTTCGGGTCGGAGGAAAGGGCGGCGGGGGTGCGCAGGCGCGCAGGATCGACGGTCTGGATGGCGAGGGAGTAGCGACGGGCCGGATCGTCCAGCATGAGGGGGAGGTTGACGAACTCCCCTTTGACAAGGAGACTCCAGACGTTTTGGTACTGGAGGCCGTAGAAGTCGGAAACGCCGCGGGCGTCGGCATCCTTGGCGAATTGTTCGAACTCCCACTCCATGGACTCGGCCACCTCGGCGGCCTGCTCGTCGCTGATTCCAAGGCGTTTGGCGTTGGGGGTGGAGCGCGGCCAGAGTCCGGTTCCGACGGAGTTGAGGGAGATGGAATCGATGATGCTGGAGCCGTGGGCGTCGTTGACGGCGATATCGGTGGCGCGGAGAACCACTTTCTCGCGCTGGTTTGACTCTTCACGCCAGGAGAGGCGGCGAGGCGACCAGTTGCTCATGGTGCCGATCATGCGCGAGGCATCCCTGGATACGGTGAGGGCCTGCATTTCCGGTGCATGATAGGCGGCGGAGGGGTAGGAGCGGCCGATACGGCAGGCGGTGTCGGTCATCGGGCGGGCCTCCCGATGTTGGCCTGCGGGCCGGAGCCGACCTGAAGCGAGACGCGCTGCTGCTGGAGCCACTCGAGATGCTTCTGGAGGTCGATAATTCTGTCTTGCTGGATGCGGCGACCGGTACCGCCGCCGGTATCGATCTGCCGGAAAAGAGCGCGACGGGCCGAAGCCAGGTCCTGTTTCGCTTGGGCGATTTCGGCATCGATTTCAACCTGGGTATAGAGCGGGGTAATAGCCATGGCGGGATGCTATGACAAAAAAAAGAAAAAGTCGTGCACCCCATGCGCCACGTGCGCCACGTGCGCCACGTGCACAACTTTTTTTTGTTTTGGTGATTATTTTTTTCTAAAGGGAGTCGCCGAAGCTGGCGGCTTTTGCGTTTTCATTATCCGGCGGGATGCAACATTGGTGCGGCCTGGACCATTATTGCCCTCAGCTGCTATCCCGTCGTTTACTGGGATAATCAGTAGTTAGGCCGCCTCCCGGCACCCCGTCACTGCCCATTTCTTATTGCAATCGTCGCCGCAGATCTTTTTTTTGAAGCACCCATCGGTTTTGCAGTATTTGCAGAGGCAAGTGTCGCAAGCTGCCATTGGTAACTCCTTTTCAAGACAACCCCTCCCCGACCAGAGGAGGGGCTTCTTTCAGTTCACTTTCCTTTTAGCTACTCTACTGAGCCGTCAGCGCACTTTCGCCCCACCAGGCTTCGGTAGCCCTGCCATCGGCATTTTTGTACCTGACGTAGTAGCAGTTCTCCGAGTTCAGGTAGTCGCCTCTGCCGATGACTGTGCCTTTCTCGCCGCTTACCGTGATTACAACTTCTGCTCCCAGATCGAATTTCATTTTCTGCTCCCCTAGTGGTACGCGCCTAACCAGCGGGTCGACCCGCCGAGTTACCGCCAGTTGGCGCGAGGTTGTGAAAGTAGGTGGCGGGTCACCCGCAAATCGTTAGGCAGGGCTAGTACACACCCGGCCGTACAGGGCAAATTGCACCTTCCCCGCCATCAAACCGGAACCATGCCGGCCCACACTGGTCAACGGGTCCGATCTGGCAGTTCGGCAATGTTGCAAGTAAAGCCAGATACTTTTTTGAAAAACCGGAGCAGCCGACTGCAACCCCTTCAATTACCTCTACCGTGCCAGTTCCGTCGCAGGTTGAACATTCCAGTTCTTCACCTTCCCCGTCGCAGGTCGCGCAGTCCACGGTGTAGGTGTTGTAAATGTTCGAGAATTCGACCTCACCGTCCCCGCCACATTCAGGGCAGGCCCCCTGTCCAGCCTTCTTGCCGTTGCACTTCTGGCAGACAACGGGTGCAGGGGCTTCACAGGTTGGGATATCGAGCCAGGCAGAAGGCTCAGATTTCGGCCACCCATTTGCAATGTCAATCGGGTTCACGATCTCGGCCACGTCGGCGAGGCGGGGGACCTTGATCAGAAGATGCCCGTTGGTGGCAAAAGTGAACTCACCCACCGACCAAGGCTTCTGCATTTTGAGGTGGTTATCAACATCACCAGCCCAGCAGAATTGTTGCAGCGTTTCAACCTTCATCCGCTTCCTCCTTGCGCCTAACCAGGCGCTCGACGGCAAAGCCGTCAGCTAAAAACCGTTAAACCGCCTTATGGCTCTCTAAGTGATCCGTGTAACCCCGGCCGCCGCAGCAATTGCACCATTCACGCCGAGATATGTGGTAATGCCCGTCAGTGCTTACAGTTACGCACACCGAAACGGGGACAATGCACTTGTCGGGGGTTTTGCCAGCGGTGAACAGAAAATCGGCGCACGGTGCAGGGTTGGCACAGTTGTGCTCGTGCGGAATCTTGTGATGGCACGGCTCTTTTTTACAGACATGCGCCTGATTGCAGATGACGGTTTCTCTCATGGCCGCACCGCCTCTGCCAGAGCAGCCTTGGCATGTTGAGCCCCTTCCAGTGCTGTATCTTTTACGTCAGAACCTACAACGTAGCGGATGCGCTGCACCCCAGGACAGCACTCTGCGACAAAGGCAGGTTCCAGCGCGATCCGTGCCAGTACATTCTCCGCCGCTGCCAGAGCTGCACGAAGACGTTTTACCTTCTCCCGCTGCTCATTCGTTTCTCGGTTGTTCTGCTCCGAACAAGCTTTCAGGTAAAACAGTTCTTCGCGGAGCAACACCACCTCTGCGAATAGCCATTTGGTATCACCGAGGAACAGCGCTTTGCCTGCCGATTGCCTGCGCTGTATGTCGGTCCATGACGTCTCTCTCTGCTTTGCCTTATCCACCCTCCCCTCCTTGCGGGTTTAACACCCGCTCGTGCCTGTCGGCACAGCTAAATTCGTTAAACCGCTCAGTACCCTTGTACGCCTGGATCTTTCCCTAATGGCCGCACCGCCTCTGCCTTATCCCACGGGTCGCACTCATGATCCCCGCTATAAATTGCCCCACATGCCGGGTTTTGACACTGCGCGGTAGGTTGCGCCGCCTCTGCCAAAGCATCCTTGGCTATGTCAAACATACGACCGTCTTGGGGATAATTGCTCCCGCTTTCACCAGCGGCAATTATTTGTTGCAGCGCAGCCGTCAGCCGCTCCAGTTCGGCGCGTTGATCGTTCCAAGATGCGAGCAGGGTGCATTTGGCTTGCATGTCATGAGTCTCCACTGTCAGACGAAGCACCTCGGATGTCAGATCCGCCACCATAAACCGGAGCGTGCCAGGCTCCAACTTCATCAAGTGCTTTGCAATATACGCGTCCTTTTCTGCTAAATCCATTGTCCCTCCCTAGGGTTTAACCCTCAGCTAAATTGCACCATTGCCGCGATAATCAAGAAATAGAACGCTTCAGGATATTCTTTTTTTTTGAGATGCCGGTATGAGACAAGGATTCCCAACAGCAGCGCGATGGTGCGAAGTGTCGCCGTCCAGTCCATCCTCCCCCCCTTGCGGGTTTAACACCCGCTCCACCTTATGGTGAGCTAAATTCGTTAGGCCGCTCTGCCACCGTGGTCAGAGTCGGGTAAAAATATTTCATCTTTTTGTTTATTTCTGTAAATTTATTATTGACAACAATTCCGGTCTTTGATATTATCTACTCATCGGATGCAAACAAACCCAAGGGAGGCTACACCATGAGAAAAGGCAACCTGACTAGAGAGCAAGCAGTAGCAGTGGTAGGCGAAGCGGCAGTTGCTAAAGTTGAGGCTGACAACTGCGACTACACAAGCCGCGTGCAGACTGATGGAGATACCGGTGTCGAGTTCTCGGCCTCCGTAAAATGCACCGACAAAGACGGCGATGACTGCGTACTGGTGGCCTACTACTACCAGGAGCCGGAAGACCTTGACGGTTGCGAGGACCTTGGCAACCTGGACTGGACCATCGAAGGCTACGAGATCATATAACCCTACCCGCCGAGCCCGGCGGCTAAACCGGGCAGGAGGCAATACCATGTTGAAACCCGTGTTTTACACCCAGATCAGACCCGCAATCGGACAGACGGAAGGTGAAGTAATTCGCGCAGCTCACGCTCTTGGCTACGATTTGGTAGCTTTCGAGGGGTACTCCGACACCGATCTCGGTATGCCTGGCAACCGTGGTGCGAAATGGGCCGAATCCCAGAAAAACCTCTGCGCAGCAAATGAAATTCAAAACGCCTGTGTTGTTCACTCCGAGGACGGCGACGACTGGCCGCACATCATCGCAACGAAGGAGTCTCCATAATGGGCCGGAAGAAATCTGAAACTCCGCTCGGCGATAACGTCCCCGTGCGGCTCCCCCCCGACGTGAAGGAGCAGCTCCAGGCTGAAGCCGACCAGAAGGGGCTGCCCCTCTCCACCTACTGCCGCACGATCCTCGTTGAGCATTGCCGATCATCCCAGTAACTCCCGCCCCTCACTCCGAGGGGCTTTTTTCGTTCTGCTGCCCTAACCAGTCGCCGCAGCCGGTGGCTGGGCTCCAAACCGTTATGTTGCTGGCAGTTCCAGCCATTCACGACCGTCCAGGGATCGGCCAGCCTTTCTCTTGCCCACTCGTGCGGTGCAATGGTTAGAATCTACATAGTCTGCGAAATCGCTCCAACCCGGATACCCCACATCTTCCCACTGGTCCTCCCGCCATTCCATCGTGAGGAATTTTGTCTGCTCGGGATCATCGTCCACCTCCGGGCCACCGTCATAAGGTGCCCACTCACCCCACTGTTTGAACATAAAGGGGATGCCCGCCGCCTGCGCCTGGTCTCGGAGAGAGCGGACCCAATCGGGATGGACCGGCCGAGCACTGGCGCCGGACTCGCCGCCGGTTATCACCCAGGAAAGGCGGGGGCCGCCCTCGATGTCAGGCCCTCCTCCCCATATATCAGGGGTCTTTCCATTGAGAGCGCTTTCCCAGCTACCCCAGCTACCGCCACCCTCAGTGGTTCCATGCTGGTAGATGCGGGTTAGATCCACCGGCCCCAGCAGCGGCTCGCAGAGCGCGCCCACGCGCCAACCCTGCGCGGCCAGCTGCATTGCGTACGGTGCCCGTTCGTCGGCGCGCTGCTGATCCTCCATCGTGACCAGGATGGTGACGTTGGGCCAGTTTGCACCGTCCTTCTTCCTGAATTCACGGCTTTCGAAATAGGCAACTGCAACCTCGGGCCGCTTGGTGACGATGATGAAATGGTGCCGTTGCGCCGCACCCATCACGGCGATGGCCTGGTCCTGAAAAATGTCTGAGACTTCGCCGTGAAACAGGTCACTCCAGATGGCATACACGCGGGGGTTTCTTTTCTTGAGGGGAAAGCTAAGCCGGTCCTCTCGGCTAAAAACCAAACCGCTGAACTTACCCTCCTTTGTCAGTATCCGCTTGTCGCCTTGATCATTCCCCCTTGTCTGGCCGTGAAACCTGTTCTCCATACCCGCCAGCCAGCAGTTAGCGCAACCAGGAGAAACCGGAGTGCAGCCCTCAACAAGACTCCAGGCGTCCGTCCAGAACTTGCCCTTATTGAGCCCATCACCTAAAACCGTTGCTAGTTCCACCGTCCACCTCCTAAATTTCGGCCAGAACTCCAAACCGTTAAACCGCCACCTATGGGCTGATGTCTCCGTTAGGATCATGGTCATTTCGTTTCGGTGGCCGCACCGCCTCTGCCAGAGCAAGGATCTCGCCGCACAGCCGCCGTGCTGCGTCATTGCCGCCCTTCACCAGGATAATCACCTTGTCGCCCTCAACGCGCACACCTTTGATCGGCCACGCGGGCACCGCCCCTGTCTTCGGACCTCCGCACTCTTCACAGAGATTTACCGGAGGGGCCGGACCAAATCCGCACCACTCACAAGAGCCGTCACCAGAGTGAGGAACAAGGGATTGAAGCTGAGCAATCTGGGTCAGCAATGCTTTGTGCTCGGCTACAAGCTCTTTGGCATCCAAGAGACACAACGGAAAGCCTATCTGCTTGGGGTTCGTTTCGATTATGTCAGCGACATCAGCCATGGTTAGCGATTTTCTACACATCTCATCCCCCTCCAGGGTTTAATTAGGAGTTAGGCGGGCAACTTCTCCCAACCAGGATTAAAATACATACAGCTTTCAAATTAGCGGTGGGAGGATTCGAACCTCTACCGGACTCCTCTCGGCTAGTCCCACACCTGTCCGTTTGCCTCGATGCTTCCCGAGACTTTCAGCGTGCCACCAGGCCGCAGCCCCACGCCTCACCGCTATCAGTCTTCTACTCAGCCAGGGTGAAATCGACGTAAAAGGTCTGCCCAGCAATGAACTCGCCCACCAGAGCCGGATTGGTAATGGACATCTTCAGCGTTGCCGAAGGGGTCCACATGGCAAACGAATTGTTCTCGTCACTTCCGTCTGCAGGGTAGCCATTGTTCTTGCACACAGCAGAGAACTCTAACTCTTCGCAAGTGTCCGAGTGCTTCTTGGTGTGTATAACTCTCATTTTTGCTCTCATCTTCGGCATATCTTTCTCCTTCCATGTTATGCGCCTGACTTAGGCGCTCGTGCGGACAAGCCCCGCACGGCTTGAAACCGTTCGGTCTTTAAAGCTTCGACCATTTAGACCTCTATATCCACTAGACAGCGGTTTTTGTAAATTATGACCGCTTGTTTCGGGACACAGGTACCGCGGATCCCGGCGAAGCGAAAGGCCGGCGCAAGATCCCCGCGCTCGATGAGATTGTAAATCTGGCGCAGCGAGATCTTCTGGTCCAGCTCCTGCCAGATCTCCTTGACGGTGAGCAGCTCCTCTTTTTTAGGCAAATGTTGCATAACAGGCTCCTAGCGGTTGTTGAACCATCCCGGGCGGCTGTTGACGGAGGCCGCGGCCTGGGGATTGTTCTTCGGTGTCGAGGGTGCAGGATTGTTTTTCTCGCTGATGGCGTTTTGCCAGCCGAGCCACATGACCAGAGCCAGGCCGTTCGATTCGCAGTCCCACAAATGGTTCGCCTTGCCTTCGCCGCACTGCCACAGCCCCCGGTCATCGCGTGCCTCTACGCACATCTGTCGGGAGTAGTCGCCAAGGTTGTGGCCAAGTTTCTGGGACGGATCCCGCTCCAGTGCCCTGACCTGGTCATAGGTGTAGCCGCTGTGTAAAATGAAGGCGCCGGGGTCGGTGGGGTCAATGAGCAGCTTGTTGGCCAGCAGGTCCTTGTGGTAGTGGGTGTCGATGCTGTACAGGGACAGGCCCCCGGGGATGGGGCGGCCATTGCCGGGGAAACGGTCGATCCGGCTGACGGTGATTGGCTGGGTCTTTCGACCGGGCGCGCCGGCCGCAGCAAGTATCCCGGTTCGGCGACACCAGGCGTACACCTCGGCGGTCCGATGTCCCATGGCGTCGATGATCCCGGCCATGATCCGGTGCGGCTCACCGTTTTCGTCGGGAAATTCGGATGCCAGCAGGGTGTCCAGGGCGGTGAAGTCGTCCGGGCTGCTACTGGTGACATATCCGGCTTTTACCAGCCAACTCGTCAGGGATAGTCCGTACTGCCAGGCCCGGATTCGATACCAGAAACCGTGATCCTGGGTGTCTATGGAAATTTCCAGGGCATCGGCCACTACAGGGAAGGTCCCGGCGGCGCGCTGATCGCGGAGCCGAAGAATGTCATCTTCTTTACGGTCGGAGATCTCGGCCTTGAAGTCTTCGACGCGGTAACCGTGGGCGTAGTCCACCTTGTCCGACAGATCGCCGGTCTTGCTCCTGAGGAACTTCGCGCAGTACTCTGTCAGGGGAACCATGGGGAAGGGAAGGGCGGAGGCGTGAAAGCCTATGGTCCGCGGACGCTTGCTGTCCTCCCCCTTGATGCAGAACCATTGACCCTGCAGAAACGATTCTTGGCGATCCTGATCGTCCCAGTGGTTGCCACAGGCATTACAGGTGTAACCGAGCTCCACCTCTCCATTCTCTGCCTGGTCCGGAGTTGCCCCCTCGGGGATAACTATATGCTCATCATCCATGAGGATGTAGGCGTCACAGTGCGGGCACTTGCTGCGCAGCTCCCAGACCTGGCGGCATGCAAGGGTCCCCTTGTAGATATGACGTCCGGCGGGGGTGGAGCTGAACATGTATTTGGAGCCGGGGACGTCGCGGCCGCGCTTCCTGATCAGGTTGATCGGGTTGGTTTCGGCGCCGGTCATCATCGGGAACTTGTCGACCTCGTTGCCGAAGTTGTGCAGCCCGAAGAAGTTGGCCATGGAGCGGGCGCTATTGGCATGGGCCGGGAAAAGGAAGGTGCCGTCATGGAAGGCTATCAGTCCCTTGCCGGTGTCGTCGGCGCGGGAGGACAGACAGTCGCAGAGTTTTTCCGAATCCCTGAACATGGGAATGATCTTGGTCTTTACGTTCTTCCCGGTGTCGTCCTCCGCGGGATCCAGCCAGAACGCGTTGCCGGAGTCGTAGAGCTTCGTCCAGGCCAGGCAGTTGAGCATGACGTTGGTTTTGGCGGCGCGTTCGGGCCAGCAAAGCCAGATCTCCTTGACCCAGGGACGGGCGTAGCTGTCCATGGGCTGGACGGTATGCGGCATGAGATCGTTGCGCCAGGGGCCGGGCATCGCGTCGACCGCTGTGACGGTGCGGTATCTCCCGGCGCACTCGGACACCGATATCTTCTCCGGCGTCTGCATCGCAGCCCGGATCTGCGACGGGAGGGCGAAGCTCACTTCCTTGCCATCGAGCATGTCGATTGTCGCATCCAGGAGGAAGGGAGGGATCTCTATTTCATGCTGCAGTATCTGCATCGTTCGCCTTGTGTTTGATTAACGTGCCTTCGATTTTTCCGTTGCCGGCGACCTCGTTAAAGGCCTGGCGCAGCATGTTGTCCAGGTACTCATAGACCTCGTTGCCGCGGGCGTGGTCGCCGGCGCATTTCTTGATGACTTCCTGGTAGCCGGTGTAAAAGCGCCGACGCAGCGCGGCACGCGTTTTCCCCATTATGGCGGCCATCTGGACCATGGCGTCGGCGCGATGCAGCCACTCCGAATCCATCTGCCTTTTTTCCCTGTCGTTTTTGCGCTCCGCGATCTCCGCTTCGGCGATCCTCTTGCGCAGGTCGGCCTCGTCGGATTTCTGATTGTCCTGGTCCGACCCCTTGCGCTCCACGTCAAGCTGCTGGCCGTATTGCATCACGTGGTAGCGAGAGACGGAGCCGTCCTTATGGACGGTGGGGCTCCCGGCTTCGCAGTCGCCATAGAATTTACCCTGGCTGACCTTGTATCCCTGCGCCTTGAGCCAGTCGAAGGCTTGCTTGCGGTTCCTGAAGCGCTCGCCCTCCGGAGCCGGCGCCTCTTCCGGGAAGTGCTCGCGCCAGAGCCTTTCGAGGGTCTCCTGGTAAAGGTCCCGGGCCGCGTCATAATCCGCCTTGGTCTCCTTGCCGGCCCGGTCCTTGTACGCCTTCATGGCCGAGGTTTTCCCGTCGCAAGCCAGGTCAAGTTCCTCCAAGTCCTGGCCCGAGACGCGGGCCTTCAGTTTTTCGAGGTCTGGGGCTGCCATGGTCTAGCGATGCCTCCTGAGCATTTCGTCCATGATGCGTTGCGCCACCACCTGGACATGGACGGCTTCGCGGATGATGCCGTGCTCGCCGTCCATCTCGTTGCACCACAGGGCGCGCTTGAGCTCGCCGACTTCGCGCTCGAGGCACTGATGCATCTCCCAACGTTCGAAGGCGGCCCATTCCTCCGGGGTATGTTTTGACAGGGCGGCGGTGTACTCTTTTAAAAACACGCCCCCGAAATAGGAAAGCCGGGCGGGTGCGTAGTCTGTGCCGGCAAATTCCTCAGCCATGCTGGTGTAGCCGCTGCAGTCGCTCACGATCACCCCTTGTCTTGGTACTGCGGCTTGAGGGTGTAGGCGCCGGCGCCATCCTTGATCAGCTTGGCGCCGACTGCTTTCGGGTTGGTGGATGCCAGCGAGTCGACGAACTCCTCGGCGGTGAAACCGACAGGGACGTCGTAGGTGCGGCCCTCGAATTTGATGGTGATGTCCGTTTTCTGCTTCATCGATGCTCTCCTTATGACGTTCAGAACGCCTCTAATTCTTCCCCGGTTTCGGCAAGGGCGGCCGGCCCGGTCGGTTGTTCCAGAGCCGGCGCGGAGTCGGCGGGCTGGGCCACCCGGTTGGCCTCGACGGTCTGACTGTTGATCTCGGCGGTAAGTGCCGCGCGATCGGAAGGTGAGAGGCACGACGAGCTGACTTTTTCGGTCTTAAGTTCGTCACCGACGGCTATGGTCCTGGTGATGGTCTCGGGGATCCGGACGGCACCCGGTATCATCTGGGCGGGATCGATCTTGAAGTGGTAGGCAACCTGCACTCTTTTTTCGGACATGGGTTATGCTCCTTTGAGGTAGTCTTTGGTTATGAACTGCGGCGCCATGCGCCCGTTCGAGGTATCGAAATAGATGGCCGGCGTGGTCACCTGCCCCTTGACCAGCAATTGGTGGAGGATCGCGAGGCCTGCGGCGGCCGCCCACTCGTTGGCGAAGACTCCCTGTTCGGCGAAGGGGGTGTCGGCGCAGCTGGGGGCTTTCTTCTTGGGACTCTTGAGCTTCGCCATGCCGGCCAGCAGGTAAGGGTTGGGGAGGAAGCCGACCTGCGGCGTCTTATCCCAGGACTGCAATTCTAGGGCGATCGCTTCCTTGTCGGCGGTAATCCCGTAGAGCGCCTGTCCGGTGTCGACCCCATTGCCGAGATCGAGCCATGGCCCGCATTCACGGTACGGCTTGCGGGCCTCGACGGAGTCGACGCAGGTCACCACCAACCGTCCCATATCTGGGCGCCTTTTACCGACAGCTGTGGCGCTGTTGCCATTCCGGGTGCCGTTGGTGTTATAGCCGAGGAACTCTTCTCCTTTACCGACGACCGCGGCAAATGAAAGTCCGTACTGCTGGTTGAGTCGGAACGCAAGCGCCTCGGCTTTCGGCTGCCCGATCTCGTAAGCGTGGAAGTTCTGCCGGCTGCAGTTTTTCTCTTCAATTTCATCCGGGTCGATCAGGGTCACTCCGACCTGGAGGCGGTACCCTGCGACCAGCTTGGCGAGCCCCTGGGCGAGGTAGCTGCCGGTGCCGCCGGTGCCTACGATGACGACCCGGCGAAACTGCGGTGCGAGATGCCGCTTGCGGTTCGGACTCATTGCGCACCTCCTAGGATGTCACAGCCGATCCCGATGCGCTTGAGCGAGCTCAGGGGTACGCGGCCTTTGTGCTTCTTGACGTACTCGTGAAACGGTAGGTTGGACGTGCCTACCAGGTAGTTGTGGTGGTTGAAGGGGGTGTCGAAGATCGTTTTCTCCACTGCCGAGCGGATATCGCTGTCTGAAGCCTTTTCCGTGCTGCCGAGGCAAAGCCTGCTCCCGTTAAGGTTTGGCAGTGGTAGCTCGTATAGGACCGAGTCGCTTTTCAGCGTGCCCCTGGCAAGCCCCCACAGGTTGATCCCGCTTATCGTGCGGTCGGCAGAGAACTTAGCCTCGACAGCCAGGGGAGGGAGGTGCAGTCGTTTGGCGGTGAGCTTCTTACCCATGCGGTACAGGATAGTGCGCTGGGCGGCCGGGAGCTGCAACAGGTAGGTATTCGTGGCGCCGTCAGTCTTCATCCAGAGCAGGCCCGGGAAAGGCCGAAATGTGACCTCGGAGCGGCAAAACGCCATGAGCTGTTCACGGGAGACGGCAAAGCGCTTCTCGCCATCTCCTGTGAAATCGGAAAGGATGATCTCCTCCTCGAAAATTCCGATGCCATATAGCTGCTTTTGCACGTTGGACGTTGGGCTCATAGCTCGCCTCTCCTCATCATCTGCATCAAGGTTTTGGTTTTAGGGCTCACCCATTTTACCGGGCGCTTGCGGTTGTCCTTGCGCCAGGCTTCACACATCTCGTGGATGAACGTTTCGGCGGCGCCGCCTTCGTTATAATCGAAACAGGACGGATCAGGAAAGTCGCCCATCAGTTTGTAATAGGCCTCCGCGTAGGCGAAGCAGAAGTCAATATCGGCCTTCTTGTGGATCCAGACTTCGTTTTCCTGGCCACCATTGCCGCTAATGATCGCGTACTCGACTGATGCGTGTTCCGGGAAATTGGCGACCACTTCTCCGAAGTATGTCTCCCAGAAGTTCTCCAGGGATACCAGGTCGACGGATTTACGTCCCTGGAACCTGGCGAAATGCTTGGTCAAACCGCTCCAGCCCACTTCGGCGATCAGCTTGTCGTCAGGGACCGGCAGCTCTATGGAGTCCGCGCCGTCTGGCTTGGATTCATACAGGTACGAAAGGTGCGAGGCGAGGCTTACCGGCCCGCTGATGAAGGCCTCGACCATCCCCGCGCAATCGTCTTCGTATGAGTAAAATGGCAGCATAAGGTTGAACCCTTCCATTTCCTCAATGGGGCAGAGGCACCCGATATCCTCTAGTCCGCAGCCCAGCGGCCAATAGTTGCCCGCCGTCTGCAGCAGGGGCTCCAGAAATGTCTGAAGGGAGTCACTGCTGAGCCCTTGGTCGAGGAGCTCCGGAGTGGCATGCCCCTTCTCCTGGTACCATTCCCAGACAGCCTGGATGGATAGGAATAGACCGGGTCTATAGCCCGGCCTCGGCATCGGCACCAGCCGTGCCGGTGCCGGGAGCGGGCGAGAGCTCCGGCGCCGCTGCGGGGTGAACTTCATGCAGGGCCACTTGTAATCGGCCGGAGAATCACCTCTCACGTCAAGTACTATTCCCGGAAACATCTCCTCGAAAGAATGCAGCAGGTCGGACAGCTTTTCGAGCGGCTTGAATGTGGAGACAGCGGGGAACGGGCGCAGGCAGCCGGCGGCGATACTGGAACTGATGCGCTCTGTGATGACGGAGATTCCCATGGTTTACCCCTTGCGCTCGCCGAGCACTTCGGCCGGAACGCGGCCGACGAGTTCGGCGCTGCTCTTCAGGATCAGGTCGACGAGGTCCTCCTTCTTGAGCGCCATGAGTGCCTTCCCTTTGAAATGCTGCTGTTTGTAGGCCTTCACCTGCTCGTCCTGCCAGATCTGGACGCCGGGCTCCTCCCCGATGCGGACGATCTCGCTCTTGTCGAGGGCCTCCAGGTACTCCTTGCCAATGGTCCACTCCTTGGCGAGGTCGACGTTGAAGCGCTCGGCGACCAGGCGCCGCACCGCCGGCGTGGTGGAGGAGTCCATCACCTGTGCGAGCGCCATCGCCTGCAGCTCGTCAAGGACATCGTCGGCGGGGATCTCGAATATCTTCTCGGCGAGCTGCTCCTGCTTGGAGGACTGCTCGATGCCGAGTGCTACGCAAAGCCGGGTCCGCGCTGCGGTAGAGGCGAGGGCCATAGCGAGCACCAGGAAAGGCTTGACCCGCGGGGAGGCGTTCGGGGTGCCCATCACGGCGTCAGGGATCGCCTCTTTGAAAAACAGTTCCCGGAACTTCTCGCCGCGCAGGAGGGAGAATACCGGGCCGGTCTCCGCTGGAGGTGTTCCCTTGGCCTTTGCGGGCTTGGACGCGGGCTCTTTGGCAGGGGGCGGCGGGTCCTGGAGCTGCTCTCCAGGCTGCTCGTTCTGCTCCTGCTTTGGCATGGCGGTTTCCAGCACCTGCGTTTCCGGCGCTTCACAGTAAAGCGGCTCGAAGCAAGCGCGTGGGCCCAGGCAGGTCCGCTCGTAGCCGGAGATGATGGCGCCGGTCAGGCGCAGCACGGAGACGAATTGGTCGCACTCGAGGCAACGGCCGGATGTCTGCGCAGGTGGTGGGAGTAGGCGGTGCTCCTGTGGCAGCCGGTGACCGAAGCGATAGCCCAGGGTGCCGAAGCGCTCGCAGGCCTTGCTGCGCTCCCAGTTCGCGGTGAAGTAGGCCCGCTGTAGCCGCTCGAAGCAGGCGGCGTTGCCGCATTTGCCGGCCGGTGTGAGATCGGCGAAAAGGCTGCTCTGGACGCTGGTGTTGTACGGGCAGGTCTGGCACTCGGACTTGTCGAAGGCGGCGCGCTCAAGATCGAGGGAGATGGAGCCGATCCGCTCGGCCAACTCCCTCACGGTCAACTTGAGGCGCAGGCAGTTGGTGACGAGTTCGATAATCTGGTCCCGATCGCCGACGCGAGTGAGGAGCTCCGCGTGCGACTGTGTGAGAGAGCCGGCCTTCCAGGAAACGAGCACTTCGGGCGGGAGCTCCAGGATGCGCACCTGCCGGCGAATGGCATGCGGGGGGATGCCGGTGCGGGCGGAAAGCTCGGTGACCGAGTCGGGGGTGTTGCCGTGGCGCTGCAGGTATGCCTGGAAGGCCTGCGCGGTTTCGAAAGGCGTCAGATCCTCGCGCTGCAGGTTTTCGATCAGCATGGTGTCGAATGCCTCGACTTCATCCACGTCGTATACCATGCAGGGGACCAGGTACTGCTCCGGATGCTGGCCCAGGATGTTGCAGACCTGGAGGGCTGCGCGGTAGCGGCGCTCCCCTGCGATTACCTCGAAGCGGTCGGCATCGGGGAGCGGGCGGACCAGGAGAGGAACCTTTATCCCCTTGACGCTCACGGAGTCCACGAGTTCGGCGAAGCGGGCACGGCGCTGGACGGTCATGTTCTCCTCAAAGTGGCGGGCGTTGTAGTCGTTCAGGGAGAGCTGGTTCAGGGGGAGCTGCTCGAATCTGACTTCAGGCGCCCCTTGCTGATTGTTCGTGTTTTTGGTCATGCGTTAGATCCTCCCGAATTCATAGTTTTCTCGTCTATTTCGATCACCGGCGGCAGGGCTTCGAAGACCTCCCAGGCCCGTTCGTGCCACTTGATCCACTTCTCTAAGGCCGGCACCAGCTTATCCTCGTTGGCGGCAAGAAACGCCTGATCTACCGCGGCCTCGGCACTGCTGAGATGGCCTTTGATCTCCGTCTGCTTCTGCAGCCACTCCAGCGCACCGGAGGGGCATGTGGAAGCGATCCTGCTGCGGGCGTCCTTTATGCGCTGCCATGCTCTGTCTCTGTTGAATTCCACGCCTGCCTCCCGATTGGTCCTGTTTGTATTCGCCTGGCCGTGCTGGCGCGGCTGCAGGGAAATCGGCAGACCGGAGATGACCCACTCCCTGATATTGATCCCGGCCTTCCAGGCGTCGCCCGGGTCTTTGCCGACCGGTGGCGGCCAGCGCTCGGAGCGCGGGAAGTGCTTTTGCCACCATCTGGCGTTCTGGCCGCCGGGGTTTTCATAATTTCCGGTGGTCGTGTTAACCCGCGGGTCGAAGTCCAGCGCGTTCAGGATACATATCGCACCAGCAAGCGGTGCGACTGACGCGGCATCCGGCCTGATCGCGCAGGAGGTGAGAGCCACGGAGCAAACAAGGTCGCCGGCGAGCGAGTCGACCAGGAGGTCGCACAAATCGCTTTCCACCACCAGGAAAGCCTTTGCGTCCGGGTTGCGGATCACCAAACCCTTGCCTGAGCCCTCGAGAAAGATGTATTTCGGCGGCTTCTGGTCTTGCGGATACTCGGCCAGGTCCTCGTCAAGGCGCCGGATCCGGATTCGGTAGAGATCGGCGCCACGGAAGGAGGGGATTATGATCCCTCGCTGAATAGGCATCACGGTAATCGAGCGGCTGTCGTCATCGCTGCGCTTATTTTCCAGACCCCATGCAAGCCGATTTTTGAAAAGCGGACCGAGTTTCCCTTTGGAGACCGCACCCGGGTTGAGCCCCAGCCGATATTTGATAATCCGGGTCAGAGGCAGGCCACGCGAAGCCAGGTACTGAAGCTGATCCGGGGCGGCGAGCAGCTGCTCGTGTGCCCATACAACGAATTCGGTCCCCTTTTGTACCCATGCTGATGGAGGATCTTCGGCGAGGCGGGGCTGCCAATCATCGCCGGACTTCGCGGCTGGCGCCTTTGCCCTTGCCATTTTATTCCTGCGCGTCGCCGTATTCCCTTTGCACTTCTGATAGGCGGAGCAGTCGGTGGCGGCGCAGTCTTTGCCTGCGGCCAGAAACGCCTCGCGGCAGCTGTAACCCTCAACTTCGCGCAGATATTTGATCAGGTCGCCCTTGAAGTCGCAGTCCAGGCATTTGAAGATGTCTTTGTGTATCCAGACGATGAAGCGCCAGGCGCTGCCGCACTTGGGACAGGGCCCCTCCCACGTGTTGGCGCTTTGCTTCTGGTGCCCGGGCTTGTCTTTGATCAGTTCGAGTAACGTCATTAGCTGTACCAAGATGATATGATGATCTTAAAAACGGCGAAAATTTGGACATCTTGTTTTCAACTATCTAATACCTTTTAACTTTTTGCCTATTTATGATGAAATGATGAAATAAAGTAAAAAGGGTATAAAACTTGAGAAAAATTTTTAGGGCTCTAAAGCCCTCGCACATATTTAGATGTTGCTCCCGTGTGTGCGGGCGGGAAAAATCATCATATGATCATATTCGGGCCTTTTACGTAATAGCGGCAGTAAGTTGCAACCATGATGACGATAAAAAGCCCGTTTTCCAGATCATCATATGATCTTGGCCCCGCCCCCCTTGGTTTTATCGAGCCAGGAAAAAAGGGGATGGTCTTGATCACGCGGTAAAGATCCGTATGTCCGCGTAGATCTTAGTCTGGCCACCCTTTGATTCGATTTTGTACCCCTTTTTGCGCATGTCCGCGGAGACGCTTTTGGAGCTCGGGGCCTTGTCTTTTTTATCGTTGATGTTTTCCTCGTACCAAGCCTTGAAGCCGGCGTAGAACGTTTTGAACGGTGTGACGGCATCGGGGTCCAGGCCGTGCCCTTGATCGGTCCACAGGTCATAACGCTCAGCCGGATCCATGCCGGCGGGGAGCGCTTCCCGGGCAGAATACATGCGACCAACCCCGTGATCGGGGTCTTTGGGGTCGAGCCGGTTCACCAGGTCCCCGATCTCGTATTCTCGCTCGGGATCCCAGTCCTGAAGGGTGCAGTTCCGGAGGTACTGTTCGATGTTATCCTCGAGAACCTGCAGCTCCTCCATGTCTGCCCGGATCTTGGCCGGAACGGATACCCCGTCGCGCTGCGCAAGGAGCGCTCCGCGGAGCAGCCAGAGCAGCACGCACTCAAGGCCTTTATTGATGCGCTTCTCCAGCCCATCATCCTTTTCCCTGAACCATTGCGCGTTGTGCGGTGCCTTGCGCGCCTCGAGGGCGACGTCGTCGACATACATGTACGGGAAGGTGAAGAGCACCAGGCGCTGACGAAGAGAAAACTCCTTCATCAGGCCGCCGGGGATGTTGTTTGTCTGCATCCAGAGATGCCAGGTCGGATCGATGTTTTCCTCGTCGATGCCGAACATGTCCCGGGCGTTGATGGTGTCGCCGCCGGAGAAGTCCTTGACCAGCGATGCCGAGATGTAGCGGTGCTTATCAGTCTCGCTGGCAACCACCAGGCGTTTGAAGCGCAGGGCCATGAGCTGGGGCGAGGGGCCGGCGGTGGACATGGCTTGCTTCTGATCCAGGAGGAGCTCGGCCTTTATCTTCCAGGCCAGTCCGCCGAGGATGGCCTGGACGGTTCGGAACATGACGCCCTTGCCGTTGCGGCCGTCGCCGACAACTATGACAATCTTGTGCAGCGAGACGTCGCCGGTGATGGAGTTGCCCAGGAGCTTCTGAAGGCAAAGGATGACTTCGCGGTCGACCTCTGCCGACGGCAGCGGAGCAACCAGTCGGTCTACAAAATCGCTCCACTCGGGCCACCAGAAACCCTCGCCGGTTTCCAGGTAGTTCCGGATCGCCTCCCATCCCAGGTGCTCGGGGTACTCGATGGGGATCGCCCTGAGCAGGTAGTCGCCTGGCTTGCCGGGGTGAAGCTTCCCGGTGGTGCAGTCAATCACGCCATTGGGACAGGGAAGCAGCATCCGTTTTTGGTCGATCTCGTCGCCGTCGATGGCGAGCGGGTTGTCGATGTGGTGCGCCCACCATACGCACTTCTCGGCGCCGGGCTTGGCTTGCAGCCTGGTGGCCCGCTCCATGTACTTTCGCTTCTCGCGCTGGAGGGTTTTGTAGGCGGCCAAGTGCTGATCGGCCTCCAGCTCGGCCTGCTTTCCTTCGGCGTCGATTTCTGCAACCGCTGCCAGGTCGGGATCTTTCAGCTTCCCCTGTTCTTTGGCGCGATTGTTGGCGGCTTTGACTCTGCTGTTGGCAGCGGCAAGCAGCTCCCGCTCGCGGATGATCGGGTCGGCGAGGTCCTCGGCCGCTTTCCTATACATATCCACCACCTTGCCCACGGCGACGATGTGTTCGCCCATCTTGTCGATGTCCCAGTGGTGTTTGCGCCAGACCATCCAGGGACGCTTTTCCCGGTTCTTGACATAGACGAATTTATCCCGCATCAGCGTTGCGTACAGAACCCCGTCACCCGTCTCGTTATCGTCCAGGCACTGCTTGACGAAATCAGGAGTGATCGCCGGCGGGCCATCATCGAGAGCGGTGTCGGGTATGGGGCCGAGGGCATGCTCCTCTGCTTGCCGACGGGCCTCTACCTGGGCGCGGATATCTGACTTTGTCTGCGGCGCTTCTGACTCAGGCACTGAGCTGCTCCATTGCCTGGAAGCGCTTTACCCAGCGCCCGACCGTTTCCTTGTTGACCGGGATGATGGTTATGATCGTGGTCGGGGAAACTCCCCATTCGATGAGGCATTTGAGCAGATACAGCTCGCGCGGATCGAGGGTGGAACCGCTCAGTTCGGTATTCGTCGTGGAAGTGTAGAAGCGGCCGCACTCGGTGGAGGAACACTTTATCCTCTCGACCTGATACCACCGTCGCAGCCGCGCCTCGTCGACTATCTCGACGCCGCAATGGGGGCAGCGTTTGCCGTCTGTGTGAAGCTGGTCGATCATCCAGTGCGCGGACTCGGACCACGCCACCTTGCCAGGATGAAACCCCGCGCTCGCTTTAGCTGCGGCCGACTTTTGCGGGTGCTCCGTATCGTATTGAAGTTGCTGCATAAAAATGCCCTCGATAAAAAACCAGTGAAAATTTCATTATTACAGTGCCAAAGCAGATTCTAAATGGACCCAAACACAGGGGGTCGAACTACCCTCGTAAGGGGAAGTGCCGGGAAGGACCCGCGATTCTAATGAGGCGGCTCGCGCGACACCCATGACCTAATGATTCTGGATGGCCATCCGAGAAGAGGGGGAAAGGGGAGTGCGCCATCACTTAGCCCCATGGCGGCTGCGATATGCCATCTCGCGCTCAATCTCGGCCTGGATGGATGTGCCCATATCGTCTCTTAGGTGAGCGTCTACAACCTTCTGCCCGATACCGTAGAAGTCGAGGCGCATGGTGTACTTCGGTTTCTTTGGGGCGAAAAACACCATCTGCTTGACGCCACGAGGGTACATGGCCTTGGTGCGCGACCTGAGGTCCTTCATCCCCCCTTTCATTCGCTCTTTCTTGACGAGTGCGCTCGCGATGAGAAAACGCCCGGTCCGACCGGCTTCCTCGTCGCCCATCACCCTCTCATAGACACCAGGGGCAAGCTTTCCACGCTGCTTCAGGACACGAAAGTACATCGCTTTTTTGGATTTCGACTTCGTGTTCATGGTAAACCCGACTTCGTGAAATCCGCCGGCGATACTCAGAAGCTTGGTGATCCTACCTCTGCCCAAGTTGCCGTAAGGATCGAGTGTCGTGCCCTTGCTCGGCATGACAAAGCTTTTGTGGCTTATCCCTTTCTCAAATGCCTTAATGGGCCGGGTGCCGCCCTCAACTTGAGGCAACAGGAAATGCTTCTTATCTCCCAGTTTCGGCGGGTCCTTAAACCAGACGGTCGCTTGTAGCTGGGGGGTGCTCCTGGGGCTTATCCTAGACCATCCGCTCACGCCCGGCATATCCCCCCCAAAGCGGACAGCTCCCGATGTATGTCTGTACTTTGTAGTACTTGTCGGTGCCAATGCTGGAGTAAACTGCAGGCTGTTCATGACAAAAGGGGTCGGGTTGTGGAATGCCGCTTCCATCCTACTGAGAGTGGCTTCCCTGATCCTGCCGGCGGTCTTGTTGAGCCCGTTCGCTACTGCATAGGGTATCTGGCGTTGCATGCCGATCAGCCCTTGGAGGAGATCCTCAACACCCTCTGTGGTCATGGTCACCATGCGGCACCTGCATGATCATCCTTGGCCAGCTTCCTCCCTGAGAAGGGGAGGGGGGAGGGGGACGGCGCCGTGGCCGATCCGCGGCCGATAGAAGAGGCAAAGACAATGAGTATGCCTCCGCCATATCCCGGCCTGGAGGCCGGGGCGGCAGGCAAAGACAGAAGGTGGTGCCGCATTGTCCTGGCCTTCGGCCAGGGCGGCACGTCGCCCACCGCGGGATTTGGGAACGGACTACAATACTGCCCGCAATGGCTATCCCGCGGGTGCTCCAATCTTCGTTGCGCTACCTTCATGGCACCTCCTTACTTAAGCTTCACCAGGTGTCTGTGGTCTGGTGAAGGTGCAGCTCCCGAGAACCGACTCTGTTGTGGCTGTGCCGTTGCAGTGCTTCATGTACCCGGCAAAACTGGCTGCGCTGGCGCTGATCCTGGATAGGTCAACCTTTCCTTTCCGGTAGAGGGTGGAGAGCTTCCTGAACCTTTTCCTGGCAGCCATCACGGTGCTCTTCCGAGGCTTGGTGAATCCTGGCCAGACCCTGTAACCACAGAAATCGATGGCGTGATCGGACTGAGCGCCCGACTTGAAAATCTCGGTCTTCGGGTTGAGTCGCAGGTGTAGGCGATCCGTGATGAAGCAGTCGATTTCGGCCAGCAGTTCTTTCAGCCGGGCCTTCTTCTGGTGGACCACTACAAAATCATCCATATACCTCACGTACATCTTCACACCCAAGTAGTCCTTCAGGTGGTGGTCCAGTGCATCCAGGTATAGGTTGGCGAACAGCTGGCTGGTCAGTGCGCCGATCGGGATGCCTTTTCTGTCTCCATCGCACTCGACGATCCTCTTGACCAACCACAGTACGTCACGGTCAGAGATGGTCCGCTCGACGAGCTGCAGCAGCACTCGGCGGTCGATACTGTGAAAGTAGGATGCGATGTCTCCCTTGAGAACGTAATACTCGCCCCAACTTTTTCGCGCGGTCGCAGCAAAGGCCTCAACTCGCTCTTTGGCAGCGTGTGTTCCTTTGCCGACCCTGCAGGCGTAAGAGTCGGGGATGAATTTCTTTTCGAATAACGGAGCTATGACGCCGATCAGCGCGTGGTGTACGACACGGTCCTTGAAAGGAGGTGCGCTTATCAGCCGTTTCTTGGGGTCGAACACGTAAAACTCTTTAAAGCGTGATGGGCTCCACTGCTTCCAAATAAGTTGGTTCAACGCGGTTATGATGTTCTCTTCCAGATGCTGCCGGTACCTGAGCACCGACTCTGTATAACGCCGCCCCCGAGAAGCGGCACGATAAGCGTTATACAGAGTTTCGAAGCTTGCCACATGACTCCAGAGGTTGTTGTAGGTGATCGGCATAGGTTGATCCTGGAAAGTTAAAGTATCGGCCATTTCCCCTGTAGGTACTCACCGCCGTGCTGGTTGTTGCCTATTCGTGCTGATAAGGCACAGGAGGAAGGCTCCTTTTACCTGAGCGCTGAAAGCGTCCCCTTGGGGGCGCCATATCCGGCAACAGGTGAGAGCGGGCCGGAAACCGAGATTCGAGTTCGCATTCGAGCGCTCGTAGTTCAGGTTGAGGGCGGCGAGACCGGCGTTCGAGCCGTTGTTCCAGTTGCCGCCACGGATCGGCAGTTGACAGCCTTACCCCTTATTCACCGACTTGAGCCAGCCGCCAAGCATCCTGCCGATCTCGGCCAGGTGGTTGCTCCAAGTCTCGTATTTGCCGAGCGGCAGAAGTTTGAGTTCCGTTGCCAGGCGGATCTGAGTTCGGAGGATTTCCAGCTCGACGTCGACGTTATGAAGCGCCATGCGTTTATCCCTGGTCCGATTGGCACGGATAACCTGTTCCAGCAGCGAGTGCATTGTTTTCTTGATGTCCTGGACCAAGGAAAACTTTTCGCTCTTGGGGAACTGCGCCAAAGCCGGGTAGCCATACTTGATCATGTCCTCGACTTTCAGCTTGATCTTCAGGTTCTCCATTGCAACCTCATAAAAACAATCAGATAACCAGGGAAACAGGACTCAGATTACCCGATGAAAGCGGGCCGGAAACCGAGACCCGAGACCGCATACGAGCGCCCGAAGAACAGGTAGAGGGCGGCGAGACCGGCGTGCGAGCCGTCGTTCCAGCCGCCGCCACGGATCGGCAGCGCCTCGAAATCCTCGCTGTTGTCGGCCCAGACGCGGCCGGGCATCTGGATGCCTGGGCAGGCCAGAAGAAGCGCCTGTCTGATGGCGAGGGGGATCTCGAACCCGGGGTTGGCTGTCATGTCACGGAACATCACCGAGTCGTAGTCCTCGTTGGTGATGGAGTCGGAAATGTGCGGATAGCCGTCGACGATATCGAAGCAGGCTCCGGTGGCGGACCACTGCAGTTCGTCTAGGCCGTAAGCGTTGTCCTTCGGTATAATGATGCGGCCGCTCATCAGCTTGAGCCCGTCCACCCATTCCCATATGTTACCGACCATGTCGGCAATGCCGTGTTCGGTGCCGTCGTGGCGCCAGGATGCCGGGCCTGAACCGGTGCGGGTAGTTTGACTGCCAGGGAGCGGCTTTCCTATCTCGTCCCTGTTGGAGTGCGATCTGCCGCAATCCGTGTTGCCGCGCACGTCGCAGCCGTTGGCAATGGCTTGCAGCGCGAGGGCGGCCCACTCCCAGTTTGTCATGAGGTGGAAACCGGGACCGGCATTTTTGCAGGCCTGGCGGGCCGTATCGAAGTTGATGCTGGTGGCCGGATCCTGGCCCGGAAGGGAAATCGCTTCGCCATCCTGGAGAACAGCCTGGTATGTGCCGATGAAGATTTCGGGTTTCTCGACGCCGTCGACGATGAAGGCGGGATGCACGCCGGTCCCCAGCGCAGTCGGGTGCAACTCCTCGAGGCGGAACTGGGGGATGATGTTCATGTAGGTGGGGAATCCGGACTTGGTCCAGAGGACGGTCTGTTTGCCACCCGATGCTCTTTCTACCGACTTTCTGAGGGGGTCTATAACGATGATCTCAGTCACTGGTGCTCCTCCTTTTAGATAGATGCTGCAGAGTTCAGAAAAAACCAATCAGATGTTCAGGTGATCAGGGTTCAGATCACCTGATGAAAGCGGGCCGGAAACCGAGAGCCGAGCACGCATCCGAGCGCCCGCCGTCCAGGTCGAGGGCGGCGAGACCGGCGTTCGAGCCGCTGTCCCAGCTGCCGCCACGGAACGGCAGTGCCTCAAACCCTTCTGAAGTGTCGGCCCAGAAGTGGCCGGGGATGTCCATTGCGGCCAAAGGGCACAACATGGCCTGCTTCAGCGAGTCAGCAGAGGGGTGGCCGTCGACGCCGGCGAGACCTTTGAATGTCTGGTTAAACCAACCGCGGCAGGATGTCGAGGCTGAAAATCTGGGGGTGCCGTTGATGCCTTCCAGGCAGACCTCGCTTGCCGGCCACTGAGCCTCCGGGAGGACGAAATCGTTGTCGGCAGGCATTACGAACCTTCCGCCCACGAGCTTCAAACCGCCAACCCACTCCCAGATATTGCCGACCATGTCGGCGATGCCGTGTTCGGTGCCGTCGTGGCGCCAGGTTGCCGGGCCAGAGCCTGTCAAAGTGCGGTTAGAGCCGTTGACTTTGGTGCCTCGCTCATCCGGATGGGAGTGCGACTTGCCATAACTGGTGTTGCCGCGAACGTCATGTCCCTTGGCTGCGACCTGCAGCGCGATCGCTGCCCACTCCCAGTTTGTCGTGAGGTGAAAACCCTCACCTGCTGCCAAGCAAAGAGCATGGGCCACATCGAAGTTGATGCTGGTGGCCGGATCCTGTCCGGGCAGCGACAACGCCTCGCCATCCCTGATCACCGCCAGGTAAGTGCCGATCAGGATCTCGTCCTTTTCGACTCCGCCCACCAGGAACGCGGGGTGAACGCCGGTCCCGAGGGTCGGGTGAATATCCTCCATGCGGAATTTGGGGATGATGTTCATGTAGGTGGCCTGCCCCTTATCAGTGCGCAGTACGGTCTGTTTCCCTCCCGATGCAGCTTCCACAGATTGTCTCAGTTCTTCCGTGAACATGGTTTCCATCCAGATCTCCTTTTCTCAGATTGTTAGCTGCACATGGTTATGCAAAAGCCCCTTTGGCTTTACTGCTTCGACTTTGGCGGGATCTCACTGGCTCCCACCTCGTACTGGCAGGCAGATCCGTTGCCGATTATGGAGCATCGATCGCAGGGCCGTTCGTCGCAAGCCGCCTCGGCATTGGCACACAGCTCACATTCGTGCTCGTCGCATTCGACCCGTCCGCATTTATTCACAGCATCCCCCGTCTTTAGCGCCGGCCCAGCCTGTACCGATCGTTGTTCGACTCCCGCTTGCACGTTTTGCTGCTGATTTTGAGGATAGGGGTCGTCTCCCTCACCGCCCTGACAAACTCTTCAGGAGGGAGGGAGCGGCCCGGGTCATGCCGGTATGCCTCTGGCTTAACCGGCTGCATGACGGCTCTTCGCGCAAGGGTCCTCCACCTCGACAACCCTTCCGAGTTCCCCTGCGACCAGCAGGAGTGTGAGGTCCTTGATGTCTTGAGCTGTAAGCTCGCTGTTGATGATCAGAAAAAACTCGTCCTCGGTGAAGTCCAGGACGATAGAGGTATGGGGCAGGGGTTGAATGGCCGGTTCCAGCTTCCTGAGCAGCCGGGAGAGGACCGAAACGGGAGAACAGGGGGGATCTGCTACCTCTTGATGGGGGGGGGCTACGGTGCCTAGATCGATCTCTTTGCCGGCGAAGGCAAGATGATCGGTGTCGGCCGTGCGACTGGCGGGAGCCTGCGCCAAGTTCTCGGGGGCATCACCCAAACCCATGTCGGGTTCAAGCGGTCCGTCGGCCTGCAACGCCTTCTCTTCTGCCGCGTCAATTATCACATCTGTCAGTTTTTTCTCAACAGGCTCAGGCTTAACGGGCACGATGTTGGCGGGTTCCGGGTAGGTCCCTGCGGCAATCGCCTCTTTCCGGCACAGATAGCACATCCCCGCGCCCACAATGTGAGTGTCTGTTTTCTTGCAGACCTTGCATGTTCCCTTTTTCGACATCGCTATTTTCTCCTTAGAGGGGCGTTCCAATCGCCCAACTGGTAGCGGGGCACCAGCTTCAAGCGCCTCGATTTCCCTTTTATGCCGAAGGCAGTAATCCTCGTCACCGAGCATCACGATATTGCAAGGCCTGCCGTTATCGAGCTTGCCCTTGCAATATCTCGCCGATCTAGTCTCGGCCTCCACAGGGCCGGCGAGGGCGCCACGCATCATTCTCCGCTTCAGCATCTCCTCGTTGATGGTCATGCAGCCACTCCGTCCACCCCGTGCCAGCTCTTTTCTCTGCGGAGTCCGCAGGAGACCAGGCCGCCGTGCGCCCAGGCCAGTAACGCCAGGCGCCACTTCTCGTTCTCCATGTCGCAATGTCCCGACTCCGCACAATCCCTGCATGGCACTAACATGTACGACTCCCCGCCATCACAAAGAAAAAACTGCACCGACCAGGAAGAAGCTCGCGCAACCGCACATGTAGATATCGGCGAAGGCATCCCCGTCTATCTGTGCGGCCTTGCCGCGGCCATCGATCTGCCGCAGATGATCATCCCATATCCCGAGGGCCATGAAGCCGAGCGCCCAGAGCACGAGAGGGAGGAAGTTCAGTCCGGTCATGCCTGCCTCGCCAGCTCGGGCTCCTGACCGCTGAAGGTCAACCTGCGCGCAAAGTTCACTTCTCGCTGGTAGATCTGTGTGGCTCGGCAGTACAGGCCGGAGCAGTATGTAACGGCTGTGGCGAAGCGGGCACGATCCGCCTCGGCGACTGCTTCGAGGACCTCATTCACCGCGTCCTCCAGAAACCTCGGAATGTCGGGCCGGTGTGCCTGTGCCCACTCGCGGCAACCGATCGGCAGGTACGATTCCAGCAGCACCAGGAGCCCGTCCGCTGTCTTCTTCATCCTCGCCTGCTCGATCGACAGACAGGGGAGGGGTGAGTGGGTTTTCGCTGAAATCGTCTTCGAGCAGCTCATCGCTATGCCTCCAGATCAAAATGCACAGGCTGAAAACAACAACCGTCGCCACGGTACCGAGAAATATTCCGGCGTAAAAAGCCAACCATTCGCTGCTTATCTCGATTCCAAATGGACCCATCAGGACCGCCTTTTACAACTCGAAGCACATGATCGCCACGCCGAGGAACACGCCCAGCCAAACCCCTACCAAAAAACCGACCGCCATTTTGAACATAGGATCTCTCCGCCATCAGCTAGCCTTGTGTACATGTTCGATCGGGGTGATCTTCCCTTTTTCCTGCAGATCCTTGATCTCCGCTGGAGAATATACTTTGACCCTCCGGAGTACTCCCGGATCGGTCAGTCTTTCGAGCTCAGCCATCACGTTCATGCCATCACCCCCTCGAGGCCTCGATACCTGCGCGGCGAATACCCTGCACAACTCTTGATCTCGCCTTTTCGGTAGGAAAAGAAGGATTCCCTCTGGAACTCCGGCTTCTTCCGGCATTCCTTCGACTCTTCGCAGTCAATAAACAGCGATGCAGCCACGATCACCTCTGAGACGTGCTATTCCTGCCGGTCGGATTTTGCTTTGGATTGACAATGATGAAGAGGGTCGCTTGCGGCGAGACAGATGCGATCCAGGGAGGGAAGGTCGGGGTTGGCGAGTATGAGCTGCTGGCGGATCTGCTCAGTGCGGGCTGCATCGGCTTGCTGATCGGGATAATCCATCCTGCCGACCACACCCCATACTGCCAGCACTGCAACGACAACGACAATTTTGCCGATCAGCTTTTTCACTAGGCCCCCCTGATATCACATTGAATTAAAAAAAGTTAAAAATCTGCTTGACGCTGCACGAAAATTTGTAAGAATTCATGCGGGGTAAACCGCCGCATGGCCGTACATGTGAACCAAAGCAAAGGGCGTCACCAGCGGGCGCCGGTAAATCTATGCAGCCTTGCGCTTTCTCGATCCTTTCCTCGGCTGCGAGTCCCGCAGCCTCTTTTCCCTCTCCCGAATGGCCTTGAGTGGATCCGTCTGGGACATCAGCATCACCAGCTCGTGGTCGGTCATCATCTGCCCACCCTCATCGCCTGACGGAACCAGGGGGAGAAGGGGAACTGAGCCGGCCAGCATAGATGCCAATAAGGGCGCCAGTAGCGGCGCCATCTGCACGGCAATCGCCGCTATGTCCTCGTGGTCAAGTGTCATTTGCCTGCCTGTTTCGCCAGTGTTGCCTGTTAAGGCGTCCGACGCCATTTTGTGGCTAACTCTATGTCGTGGATAACAGCCTCGGCAAAGCTCATTCCGGAACAATCTTCGTGACACCAGGTATCAGTGCTGTGGTCAAAAACCCATCCATTGCTAAGTAAAGCATCCACGATGGCGGCTATGTCAAAACCCATGTTTGCCATACCGCCTCCTAGGCTGCCGCGCTCTCGGTTTCTTCGACCGGCGTAATCCGCACCAGGACCTCAAGCTCTTCCAGCTTGGCGATCACCGCCTTGCCCCTGGCGGAGTCCATGTAGGGGTACTCTCCCGTGATGATCCGGCAGAAGGTGGAGCGGGGGAGCCCCATTCCGCGGGCGATAGCCGACTGGTTGAATTTCTGGTCGAACTTCGCTTTTGTTGCAGCCCAGTTGATAAGCATTTGTGTTCCCCTTCAAAGATGTTAATTTTCTTTGAACTCTAAACGCAGCTATGGTATAACCGCGTTGATAAACAAACGGCTAACGGTGCGTTAAGTTTGCGCTTTTACAGTAAGACGATCCGCCTATGCAAGTTAAACAATCCGTTATCTTGTTACCCTTATAATTCTACGGAGTGGAAATGTCAATGGAAAAATTATACTCAGTTGAAAAAAGTATAGGTGGGTCGCTGAAGGAGTATCGAAAGGCGAAGAAGCTGACTCAGGGGGATTTAGCGAAAATGCTGAATATATCACTGGCTTATGTTTCTAAAATTGAGAAAGGGAGCGAGCCTTCGTTTCACATAAGAAACCAGATTTTGACGATTATTGGCGGAGAAAATTCCACTGAGGGGATAAAAGAAAAGCCTCTGGAGAATGCTCTCCGGAGGCTTGTAGACCAGGCGTGTGATGAATTGCTATCAGCGGCGAAGACGCCCAAAGAGGAATTAGAGTTGATGGAGGACTTTTTGGCTTTTAAGCGACAGTGGATGTCTAGGCGGGAGAAAGACGAGACTTAAGCCACTCCAGGCTCGTCTCTGTGTTGTCAGGGTCTACAATTAGGGCTATCCTGAAAAGGACTTTAAATAGGTGATCGTCAGAGTATAGAGCCGAGCGAACCAGAACCAGTTTCTCGGCGTCAGAGAGAGCGTTCACCTGCTCCAAAGTTTCGACATTCAACATGAAATCCCCCAATATCAAAATCTGTGGCATATTTAACATTTTCCCCCCGTCAGTGCAATTGGAAATTCCCGTTCTAGGAAGGAAAGGCCTTCTGGCGGGCTACACCATACCAATCAATATTTTAATGAACAAACGATTTCATGCCTATTGCGACATAATAAGTCCTAGGAGGCATCTGTGAAGAGATTTATAATGGCGGGCAAGGGGAAGTACAACTGATAGTTGGCAAATGGAGGGGTTATGAGAATGCTTGCGGCTGCAATAATATTAAGCATTTTATTGCCATGCCTGTCTTATGCTGGTGCCAGCGGCGATGCAGTAATGGCAATAATGAAGTTAGAAGCGCGCTGTGAGGCCGGAATAAGCCACAGAGATTTTGCGCCGGCTATAGGTGAGGCAAAGTTTGCAGTAAACGTATTCCTGAAAAGCAAAGAGGCTGCAGACAATATTAAGCTTGCCGAGTCTATAAACAAAGTTATGGCCCATTACATGGCTGCCAATTTGGTATGGCGGATTAAGCTTCCCCGTTATTCGGGATCGGCTAAAGTAGAAAAGGGATCGATTGGAGAAAATTTCCTTCAACAATACCCAGAGATCGATAATTTTGATAAAACAAGAGGGCAGGGAGGAATAGTGGAGAGGGGTGGCACAAGGCCCGACGGCACAGTGGAAAAGCAAATTTACGTTGCAGGTGCTGTAGGTTACGCGATTAAAAGAGCTTCGGAAGAGCTGAAAATTGCCGATTCGCTTCTTTCACGAAACAACTAAAAGGCGGCAGTCCTAGGCGACCGCTAGATGGTGTCTCAATGTCGATCCGTCCATATAAAGATAAATCCACCGGGCTGGTCACCCCCGGTAAGTTCGTCATCGAATACTATCCTCAGGGCCGCAAGGGCGCCCAGGTGCGGCAGACGGTGAGCGGAGTCACTCTCGCCCAGGCGCAGGCCATGGAGCTGCAGCTGCGCCGGCAGTACGCACCGGATGTGAAGCACGACCCCAAGGTGGTCGATGTCGTCCCGGACTGGCTCAAGGACGCCTCCCTGGAATATGCGCCCACCACCATGACCGACATCGGCTACGCGCTCAAGAAACTCCTGGAACACTTCGGCCAGTGGAAGCTCTCCCGGCTCAACCTGGAGCTCTTCCAGGCATACATGCGCAAGCGCATGACCGACACCTGGCGTCCTGTGGTCCACAACCCCGATCCGGAGAAGACCTACGCGCCTGCCAAACCGATCGGAAAGCGGCGCATCAACACCGAGCTCAAATACATGGGGCTGCTCATAAAATACTGCATCGGGAAGCACCACATGCTGCCGTTGCCCTTCAAAATCCCGAAATTCGTCAAATTGCCAAAGACCCTGACCGTGCTCCCCTCCCTGGACGAGGTGGATGCGATGCTACTCAAGTGCCATGACGACGCGCGCTTGGCCGTGCTGCTTTTTGCCGAGGGGGGCCTGCGCAAGTCCGAAGCGCTCAACCTGCGGGCCGAGAACGTGCTGCTCGATGACGACATCATCCTGGTGCGCGGCAAAGGGGATAAGGAGCGCTTTGTGCCCCTCGTTTCCACTCGCCTGCGCGATGAGCTGGCCAGGAGGATCAAGAAGAAACCGACCGGCTACCTCCTGGAGAACCCGAAAACCGGTCAGCCGTACAAGGACCTGAGGAAGGCCATAGAGGGGGCCGCGGAGCGGGCGGGGGTCAGTAAGAACGTCTACAACCACCTTTTCCGGCACGCCCACGCCACCAACCTCCTCGAGGCCGGCGCCGACCTGGAGACCGTGCAGCACAACCTGGGCCACGCCGACATCAAGACCACCCAGATCTACCTGCACACCAAGCTAAAGCACCGCATCAAGGAGAGCAAGAAACTTGAGCAATACCGACAGGACCAAAAGACGCTGACCAAGGAAAAAGCTGAGGCTAAAAGCGCAGCAAAATCAGATTCATAACTCATTTAGCATACGCCCTGGGGGTCTAGTGGTCGCAAGTTCGAATCTTGTCGCACCGACCATTTAAATCAGCCGCTTGGGAGATTCCCGGGCGGCTGTTTTTTCGTTTGCTCCAGAAGAGGATACCCTCTCCCTAACCCCACTGCCATTAAGTTAAGGCCAGTGCTAATTCCCGCACGCTGCACAAGCCCCCTCTCCCTTGATGGGAGAGGGTTGGGGAGAGGGGGGAAAGCTCGCACAAGCCTCACCCTCCCCCCCGCACCCTCCCATCAAGGGAGGGGAGCGAGCAGCAGGTAGGACTTAACTTAACCCTTATACTTATAGCGCTGATCTTCCGCTGAAAAACCCCCTCCCCTTCAAGGGGAGGGTTGGGGTGGGGATGGGGCAGCTCCGGTGCCAAAAACACCCCCATCCCCCTCCTGACCTCCCCCTTGAAGGGGGAGGGACCTGAACAGCGGAAGATCAGCGCTAATCAGTTAACTTAATGGCAGTGGTGGCTGGGGGAGGGGGATGGGGATGGGGTCGCTGGGGAAACCGGTGAACTCCGTAGCAATTCAGTCACTTCCGTGCCGTTTGTGTGGTATCTTATGAGACTGGCACAGAAGGAGCCAACTCCGCCAACCGATGCTCCGGGCGCACCGTATCAAAAAGGAGCCATTTTCGAGATGGCAGATCGTCCCCAGCAATTGATAGCCTGCCACAACTGCGACCTGCTCCAGCGCGAGATTCCCCTGAATCCCGGCTGCACGGCAAGCTGCAGGCGTTGCGGCGCCGTTTTATACAGGAACGCCACCGACAGCATCGTCCGCACCCTGGCCTACACCCTGGCCGCCGTCATGCTGTTCCTGATCGCCAACCTCTTTCCCATCCTCTCCATCGAGATGAAGGGGGACCGCAGCGCCATAACCCTCCTGGGGGCGGTGATTTCGCTTTGGGACCAGCAGATGAAGGCGGTCTCGGTGGTTGTCCTGATAACGACCATCGTCATCCCGGCCATACAGCTCGTTTCCATGGCCTATCTGCTGCTGCCGCTCAAGTTCTGGCGCATGCCGGTCGGACACACGCTGTTCATGCGCACCCTTCAGCACGTCCAGCCCTGGAGCATGGTCGAGGTCTTCCTTTTGGGGGTGCTGGTTTCCCTGGTAAAGCTCACCCAGAACTTCAAGGTTGTCCCGGGTGTCGCGATGTGGTCCTTCGGGCTGTTGACCCTGCTGATCGCCGCCGTCGCGTCGTCGTTCAGCGCCCGGGATGTCTGGGAGCGCCTGGACCAGATCAGGCAGCGCCGGGTGAGAACGTGAGACCCAAGGTACAGGGGGTCAGCGCAGCGAGCCGTGGACTCAGCTCGTGCCACGTCTGCAACCTGGTTTCCAGGAGGAAGCGTCTGTCGGTTCCGGCGCATTGTCCCCGCTGCGGCACCGAGCTCCATTTCAGGAAGCCGCAGAGCGTGCAGCGCTGCTGGGCACTGCTCATCTCCGGCTATATCCTGTACATCCCGGCCAATCTCCTGATCATGATGGAGACCGGCTCGCTGATCAGCTACCGCAAGGACACCATCATAAGCGGTATCGTTCATCTCTGGAAAACCGGCAACATGATGATCGCCGTGATCGTGTTCGTTGCGAGCGTGGTGATCCCGCTGCTCAAGCTGATCTCGCTCACCCTGCTTCTGGTCTCCGTGCAGCGCCGCTCCAAGTGGCGTCCCAAGCAGCGCACGCGCCTGTACCGGATGATAGAGCTGGTGGGGCGCTGGTCCATGCTGGACGTTTACGTGGTGACGCTTTTGGCGGCACTGGTGCAGCTCGGTTCCATGGCCGTGGTCAAGGCGGGACCGGCCGCCGTCCCCTTTGGCGCCGTGGTGGTGCTGACCATGTTCGCCTCGATGCAGTTCGACCCGCGCCTGATCTGGGACCCCCTTCAGGACGAGCGATACCAGGATTGAACTTATACTTCAGCCACAAAAACGCACAAAAGGCACAAAATGAACCAAGGCTAAGACATTAAAAGAGAGGCCTTTTTCAACAGAACGTTTCAACCCTTAATCCCTTAGAATCTGAAAATCTTTTTGTGTCTTCTGTATCTTCTTGTGGTGAAAAAGTCTTCAACCTGGTATTGGAGGATTTTTTTTGTGCATTTTGCGCCTTTTTGTGGCAAAGAAGTTTCCAGGTTAAAGTTCTAGTCTGTTTTTTGCCTTTTGTGCCTTTTTGTGGCACTGACGTTTCCGAGGAATTCCATGACTGATTCGCCCCCAAACCCCGAGCTTCCAGGGATCCCCGATGCGGTAAGCGAGCCGAAGCGGCGCTTCGCGGTCCAGCTGGTCTGGATCATTCCGATCATCGCCGCACTGATCGGCCTGTCACTTGCCGTCAAATCGTTCATGGATCGCGGCCAAACCATCACCATCACCTTCAAGACGGGGGAGGGGATGGAGGCTGGCAAGACCAAGATCAAGTACAAGGATGTCCAGATCGGCGAGGTCAGGGCGCTTGCCATCTCCGAGGACCGCTCCCATGTGGTGGTGACGGCAGAGGTGTACAAGGAGGCCAGGCGGCTCCTGGTACAGGACACCCGCTTCTGGGTGGTGCGCGCCAGGATCTCCGGCGGCAACGTTTCCGGACTGGGGACCCTCCTTGGAGGCTCCTACATCGGCGTGGATGCCGGCACCTCCACCCAGCACCGCACCGAGTTCGCCGGCCTCGAGACCCCCCCCGTAGTTTCCATGGACGTGCCGGGCCGCCAGTTCGTACTGCGTGCCGCCGAAGTCGGCTCGCTCGACACCGGGTCGCCGATCTTCTACCGGCGCATCCAGGTGGGGCAGGTGATCGCCACCCAGCTCGACCCGGACGGCAAGGGGGTCACGGTAAAGGTCTTCATCCGCGCCCCTTTCGACCAGTATGTCAAGACCAACACCTTTTTCTGGCATGCCAGCGGCATAGACCTGAACCTCAGCACCAGCGGGGTCAAGATCAACACGGAATCGGTGGTCTCCATCCTTTTGGGCGGCATCTCCTTCCAGGGTCCGGAGGAGGCGCTAAACGGAGCGCCCCCCGCCCCGCCTGGGACCGTGTTCCCGCTGTTTCCCACCCGCGACGAGGCTTTGAAGCACGTGGAGGCCGCCGAGCCGTTCGTGCTGGTGTTCAGGGAGTCGGTGCGCGGTCTTGCCGTGGGTGCCCCCGTGGACCTGCGAGGCGTGACGGTGGGCGAGGTGACCAGGATCGACGTGGCGCTCGATGCCAAGCGCTCCGACGTCTCCATTCCGGTCGAGATCCAGTTCTACCCGGAGCGCCTGTATTCCCAGCTGCGTAAAAAGTCGCCGCAGGCCAAGGCGCAGAACAGCCGGGAACTCATCGACGCCCTGGTCTCGCACGGTTTCCGGGCCCAGATCAAGAGCGGCAGCCTTCTTACCGGACAGCTCTACATAGGCCTCGATTTCATCCCCAGAGCGCGGCCGGCGAAGATCGACTGGAGCAGCAAGCCGCCGGAATTCCCCACCATCCCGGGGTCGATGGAACAGCTGCAAAAGAGCCTGATGCGGATCGTACAGAAGATCGAGAAGCTCCCACTGGAGGATCTGTCACGCGATGCCGGCAAGACCCTGCGCTCCCTGGATGCCACCCTGACCAGCGCGGACAAGCTGCTGAAGAACGTGGACAGCACGGTGATCCCGGAGGCGCGCTCGGTGCTGACCGAGGCGCGGCAGTCGCTTGACGAGGTGCGAAAGACGCTGGGAGAGGCCCGCAAGACGCTGGGCGGGGCCAACGAGGTGCTTTCCGTCGATGCGCCGGTGCAGCTCGATCTGCGCGAGACCATGCGGGAAGTGTCGCGGGCCGCGCAGTCGCTGCGGGTTCTGGGCGATTACCTGGAGCAGCACCCGGAGTCGCTGCTCCGCGGCAAGAGGGGGGACAAGCAATGATGCGCAGCTTGGTTATCGGCACGGCGGCACTCTGCCTGGCGTGCGTCGCCTCGGGATGCAGCAGGTCCCCGCGGGTCACCTTCTACACCCTGGAGCCGGGTGCCGGGGTCGAGGCCCCCGTTTCGCAGCGGGGCGTCGAGGCCGTTGCAGTCGGTCCCGCCGTTGCGGTCGGTCCGGTGACCCTTCCCGAAGTAGTGGACCGGCCCCAGCTCGTGGTGCGGGTTGCCGCGAACCGTGTCGAAATTCTTGAGAGCCACAGATGGGCCGAGCCTCTGAAGAGCGAGATCCCGCGCCTGATCGCCCAGGAGCTGGGGCGGCTGCTCGGTTCGGACCGGGTTTCCTCCTATCGGCAGCATGCCGGCACCGGGGCCGATTACCGGGTGTTGCTGGACATCGTCGCTCTGGAATCCGAGCCGGGCCAGGCCGTCACCGTCGAGGCCGCCTGGACCATCCGTCGCAGCGCAGGCGTGACTCGGACCACCGGTCACAGCCTTGTGCGCGAGAAGGTGGCAGGTGCAGGATACGATGCCCTGGTAGCCGCCTGTAGCCGCGCCCTGGCCGGCGTAAGCGCCGACCTTGCCAGGGCGATCCGGGCCGAAGACGCCGCAGGGCACTAAATTATCAGGTCAGCGCTGATTTTTCGCTGTTCTAGTTCCTCCCCCTTCAAGGGGGAGGCCAGGAGGGGGATGGGGTTGTATCTGGCACCGAATTTACCCCCATCCCCACCAGTCATCCCCTTGAAGTGGAGGAGTTCACCACTCCAGGTTATCCCCCGCAGATACCATCCGCCTCAGCGTCCACTCTTTCACAAGAGGGTAGGGTGGGCCATGCCCACCATTGTTCCAGCCAACAGCCTTACCGCAACAGTCCAAGTTATTCCCCCGCAGAATCCATCCGCCTAAGCGTCCCCTCTTTCAAAAACGATGAAGTCATACGCCTAGTCCTGTCGTCGCTCCGATTGATACAGATACCGGCCGGACAACTCTCGTTGCCGGTTGCAAACGAAGCCTCCGGCGTTACACTTTCGGAATTCTGTGAGGAATTTGAATGCTCTGTCTCGGATTTTTTGTGACTTTTGTGCATTTTCGTGGTGAAAAGCTTGTGAAGTTCGTTTTGCCTTGCAACAGAGGTAAGCGTTGCTTTGTCTTAGATTTTTTTTGTGACTTTTGTGCATTTTTGTGGCGAAAAGCCTGTGAAGTTGGTCAAGTTGGCGAGGAGGTTATATGCTGATTCTTGCGGCAGACGTGGGGGGGACCTCGACACGGCTGGCCTATTTCGAGGGGAACGCCGGTGGGCTCGTGGTTCTGGCCGAGGGACACTACCCGAGCAGGGAGCACGGCAGCCTGGTCGAGATCGTGCGGCGCTTTGCGGCTCAGCACCGCTTGACCGCCCACAGGGCCTGCTTCGGGATCGCCGGGCCGGTTCTTGAGGGGCGGGTCAGGACACCGAACCTCCCCTGGAACATCGAAGGCGCGGAACTTGCCGAGGTGCTCGGTCTGCCGCTGGTGCAACTGATCAACGACCTGGAGGCCAACACCTACGGCATCGCGGCGCTCAAGCCGGAAGATCTCTTCACCCTGAACCAGGGGAAGCCCGACCCAACCGGGACCATAGCGGTGGTTTCGGCCGGCACCGGCCTGGGAGAGTCGCTGGCCTACTGGGACGGCAGCACCCACAGGCCGCTGCCAAGCGAAGCGGGGCATGCCGACTTCGCCGCGCGAAACGAGCTGGAGTCCGAGCTTCTGCTCTACCTGCAGGCCAAGCACGGGCGGGTGAGCTACGAGCGGGTGGTCTCCGGCCCGGGCCTTTTGGACATCTACCGCTTCCTGCGGGACAGGCACTATTTCCCCGAGGATCCCGCCGTGATATCCGCCATGAACGTGGGCGACGCACCGGCCGTGATAACCCAGGGCGCCCTGGACAACAGCTGTCCCATCTGCAGCAAGGCCCTCGACATCTTCGTCGCCGTCTACGGGGCGGAATCCGGCAACGCCGCACTGAGATTTCTGGCAACCGGCGGCGTCTATCTGGGGGGAGGTATTCCCCCTCGCATCATAGAGAGGCTGAAGGGAGCAGCCTTCATGGTGGCCTTTACCTCCAAGGGGCGGCTCAGTTCATTGGTACAATCAATCCCCGTACACCTGATACTCAATGAACGCACGGCGCTCCTTGGAGCAGCAAGAGCAGCCTTCATGCTGCCACAGTGATTTTACTGCTGTAACGACCCCGCTCCCTCTTTAAGAGCGGATACCCGTGACCTGTAAAGTATGTATGATGCGGGTGGGGTGAAGCAGTGCAGAATGTTTTCCGTCAAGATACGTCAAAAAGTGAGCGGCTGCGGACAGGATTCAAACTCTCATGACGGTGATCCCTTGAAAAGAAAAAAGTTATCTAAAAGAGCTCGAATGCGAAACAGTTCATACTTTATCATTGACAATTTTTCTGACTCTGCTATTAATCACCCATCGAATCTTAATAGAGGAGGATGATTGATGGCTACTTTAGTAGAAATTGCGGCACAACTCGTGTCATCGCACGCTTCCAGCACACCGATGACCTCGGATGAGCTTCTGGCAGAAATCAGCAAGGTACATTCCGCATTGAAAAGCCTGGAGGCCGGCGAGACCTTGGAAGGAGCCGAAGAGGCGAAACCCACACTCACCCTGAAGGAGGCATTCAAGAAGAACGAGATCATCTGCCTTGTTTGCGGCAAGGGGGGCTTCAAGACTCTGGCTCGTCACCTGAGCACCGCCCATGGCATGAAGCCGGGTGCCTACAAGAAACAGTTCGGCATTTCCAGCAAGCAGGCGCTCTCCGCCAAGAGCTACTCCGAGGCGAGAAGGAAGATGGCGCAGGACAGGGGACTTGCCGACAACCTGGCCAAGGCGAGAGAAGTGCGCATGGCAAACATAGAGGCGAAGAAGGGTGCAGTGGCAGCAAAGCCCGCAAAGCCCGCAAAGGCCGCCAAAGCTCCGGCCAAGGCTCCGGTCAAGGCCCCTGCCAAGGCAGCCAAGCCGAAGGCCGCGCCGAAAGCGAAGAAGCAGGCAGTTTAGCAAGCAGGAACGCGGATGACGCCGTCCCCAAAAGCACCTCATATCCATTGGGGTGCTTTTTTTATCCCAAAGCCTGTTACGCAAAGAACGCAAGGAGACGCTAGGAACGCAAAGAAATACAGAGTCTTTTAGCTCAAACAGAATGCCGGTACTTTGCGTTCTTCGTGCGCAGTTCTTCGCGCCCTTCGGTACGCCAGGCTAAGCCTGGCTGATCTATCTGACTGAAAGGAGTCAGACATGTAAATTGCTCGTTCAACATGTAGTCGCGGCCTGTCACGAGAGGGTAACCAAACGTGGGGAGTAAGGCCGGCTC
>Ga0209317_1000267_pt1 | contig 67699 bp, 65 predicted proteins | sample RifGroB2_FD_183994 | JGI IMG/M metagenome (GOLD analysis project Ga0209317, IMG submission 183994) | Soil microbial communities from Rifle, Colorado, USA - Groundwater B2 (SPAdes) (version 2) | ecosystem: Environmental > Terrestrial > Soil > Unclassified | place: Rifle, Colorado | collected...
ATAGCGGTCGGCTTCGTGGCGGAATGCCGGTCGGCTTCCCACCGGAACAGCGGTCGGCATCACAGCGGAATCGCGGTCGGCTTCGACCGGAATACGCAAACATCACCGATGAAAGCTGACCTGCCAATTCAAGATAACCGTGAGGTGCCCCTATGAATGGAAAAAAAGTTGATGTCAAGTTGCCATCAGACCAGATGTTATTTTTGGATCTATGTGCCGGGCTGGAATTGAAGATGGCTGAGTTGTACCATTACTTCGAGGAGTTATTTGCAGAGGAGGTGCTGTTTTCACTATTATGGAAAAAAACTGCACGTGAAGAGGAGAATCATGCCCAGCAATTCCAGCTGGGCGTAAGGCTTAAAGGCATCGGCATGCAAAATATAACTACAGATGTATCCCAAGCAGTGACATTTTTGCAGAAAGTGGAAACCTTTTTAGAAAAAAGTATTGCGTCACGCCCGACTCAAAAAGAGGCTCTCGTTCTAGCCATTAAACTTGAGGAGCAATTGGCAACTTTTCACATGTCAAGTATTGTGATGTTCGAAGACCCGCGGATGAAGGAAATGTTCGAAGCAATGATGGACAGCGATAAAGGGCACATCAGTACGCTGCGCGATTTCCTGAGGAGGTTAGAGACTGAAGGAGAGTAAAGGCTATGGACTTCATGCAAGGCGTGACTGCCGCACACTGCTGCGTGAAGAAGTTATCCAGTAAAAAAGCCGCCCAGGCTGAGGCGGCTTTTTCATTATGGTAATTCTCCAGGCGGAGACGCCTATCCTTAACCTCTTTACCTCCTAGCCCTTCCGGCAGAGGCGCTGGTGCGAGGGTCAGGAGAGACTATTTTTGCAGGATTGAACCTTTTTGTATCTGGTTCTTGCGGATTTCGTATTCCTGCTTGTTGATCTTGCCAGCCCTATAATCATCTTCAAGTTGTTGCATCTGGCGATGAGCGCTGAACTCGTACGCCCCCGCGCCTACTGCTGCTCCTCCTAAAGCTCCACCTGCCGCGCTCCCTCCGCGGGAGCTGCACCCCGACGTCAAAGCCACCAAGAGCAGAGCGCCTAATAGAAGAGACTTTTTCATTTCGTACTCCTTTCCCCACACCACAGGGGTTGATAACATCTTGATCAAGTGTAAGATTTTCTCCTTTTTTTGCAGGTTATCACACTGAATTAGTAAATGTCAATCTTCGGCAGCATCATCCATGGCAGGAATCTGGGCGTGTTATAATGAGAGCGACGGAGGTTGGAAACTGCCTCCGAGGACGACCAGCAAAACCGTGTCCAAAATGAGATCCAAACTGTTTGCGTTGTCTTTGAAGGCACCGGTAGCGAACAAAATAGTAATAGGTTCTCAATAAATATAATGCTAGGTTGGCAAAACAATCTGTAACGGGACGCTCATGCCTGAATGGATTTCACTCTGGAGCAGAGTGAAATCGCAGGAAAGCGTCTGTACCTCGTTCGCCCATCACCAAAAGGATTGTAAATGGATTGGTTGACTATTTTTGGCATCGCCCTGGCCTTGGCCATGGATGCGTTCGCAGTCGCTTTGGCCGCGGGAGCTGTTCTCAACCCTCTGACGGGGCGCCATCTTTTTCGTTTAGGTTTTCATTTCGGTCTGTTCCAGGCGCTGATGCCTATTGCAGGATGGCTGGTCGGCATGTCAGTGCAAAAATGGATCTCTGCATACGACCACTGGATCGCTTTCGTGCTCCTTGCGGTGGTGGGTGGCAGAATGATTCTGGAAGCATTAGATGATGAAAAAGACGAAACTGCCTCCGACCCAACTCGGGGGCTCACCATGGTCATCTTGTCGGTGGCGACCAGCATAGACGCTTTGGCGGTTGGGCTGTCTCTTGCCATGCTTGACGTCAGCGTTTGGGTGCCTGCCGCGGTCATAGGTGTGGTTGCCGGAGTACTCACAGTATTCGGCATGCTGCTGGGGCGGCGGTTAGGAGGCAGCTGGGGCAAGCGCGTGGAGGTCTGCGGCGGGTTGGTACTCTGCAGTATAGGTTTGAAGATACTCCTTGAGCATACCTTGCTCAAGTGAAACGCGGGTGTCGAAATATCAAAGAATGGTTACACCAGCAACAACAACTTGCGACGGGCTGCATGAAAAGGAGATACCACATGAATAAAATCAACAGGAATTTAGTCGTAGCACTGGCGTTGGGAGTCTTGGTTGCCGGACTGTCCGGATGCAAAAAAGAAGGCCCGGCTGAACGTGCCGGCAGGGGAATCGACGAGGGAGCCGAAAAAGCGGGCCAGCAGATTGAAAAGGCTGGAGATAAAGTGAAGGACACTATCGATGATATGAAGAAATAATTCTCAGTCTGGGGAAGTATTAGATACTGCTTCTGCAGATGCCTTCCATCTTCTCAGCGCGCGACCCCCATGGGTCGCGCGCTGATCGCCCGCCAGAAGTGTTCGTTCATGATGTCCTCTTTTCAGGTAGATACAGGGAGTGTTTTGAGGATTAGTGGTGCTGTCCGTTGGCCGAGGCACCATCTGGTCCAGAAAATTCTCTAGGCCAGTAATGAAATTATCGGCCAAGAGAGGTCCACCTTTAACTTTTTTCACATGCTTGCCCTCCCTTTTATTGTGCAGTCCCAGGTCGATTCCGGCTGAGTATTCTCCTCCCAAGACTAAGCGTTTCATCATAGGGTGCCAGATGCCCCCGGAAAGAAAGCCTGCCAGGCCCGGGGCTGCCGCTCGCCTTTCCCCCCCAGCTCCCTTCAATAGCCTTGCCCTGCCTGCTTGAAATGTTTCCGGTTTCTGACAAACTCTCCAGGTTAGCAAAATTAAATTTTACCTGGAAAGGAGTCTTACATGGAAAATGCTATGTTTTGCAGGCAGTGCGAACAGGCAGCCCGCGGGGTCGGATGCGACGTGATGGGGAACTGCGGCAAGGATCCCCAGGTCTCGGCCCTCCTCGATCTGATGATCCACGGTCTTAAAGGGGTGGCAGTCTATGCCCACCTGGCACGGGAGTTGGGGGAGAAGGATCCTGAAGTGGATCGCTTCATGCTGGACGGTCTCTTCACTCGGGTCACCAACGTGAACTTCGACACGGAGGACATCGCCCGCCGGTTGCAGAACTGCTACGGGATTAAGGAAAAGGCGAAATCCCTCTACGAGAACGCACACCAGAAGCAAAAGGGAGCCCCGGCCCCTGAAATTGCCGAGGGACCGGCAGCCTGGAAACCAGCGGGAAGCACCGCGGCTCTCATCGACCAGGGCCGGCAGTACGGCGTCTTCACCTGGCACCAGGACCCGAACATACTTTCCACCATCGAGATACTGATCTACGGCCTGATGGGAATGGGGTCGTTTGCCTGGCACGCGACCGAACTCGGCAAAGAAGACGAGGAGATCTATGCCTTCATCCACCGCTCCCTGGCCGCCACCACTAATCCGCAGGCAGGCCTGGAGGATTTCGTGAACCTCTCCCTTGAGTGCGGCAAGATGAACCTGCGCACCATGGAGCTTCTCTACCAGGGGCATGAGGATCGTTTTCAGGCTCCGGAACCGATGAAGGTGAATCTGGGCACCCGTGGCGGCAAGGGGATTGTGGTCTCCGGTCACGATCTTCCCATGCTGGAGGAAATCCTGAAACAGAGTGAAGGGAAGGGGATCTTCGTCTATACCCACGGGGAGATGCTGCCGGCCAACGGCTACCCGGGGCTCAGGAAATACGCCCACTTCGCCGGGCACTTCGGCGGCGCCTGGCAGAACCAGACGAGGGAGCTCCCTGACTTCAGTGGGGCCATCGTATTCAACACCAACTGCATTCAGAAGCCTGGAGTGGAGTACACCGATCGTTTATTCACCTGGGGAGAGGTGGCCTGGCCCGGTATCCCGCATCTGGAGGGGTACGACTTCACGCCGGTTATCGACAAGGCGCTGTCGCTTCCGGATCTCCCGGAGAACCCGGGTCAGGAGATCCTGGTCGGTTTCGGGCACGAGGCGGTGTTCAAAGTGGCTGGCGCCGTCGTTGATGCCGTCAAGAACGGGAGCATCCGTCGCTTCTTCCTGATCGGAGGGTGTGACGGAGCCAAGGCGGGGCGCAACTACTTTACTGAGCTGGCCGAGAAAGTCCCCTCTGACTGCGTCATTCTCACGCTCGCCTGCGGCAAAAACCGCTTCAACCGGCTGGAGTTCGGCGACATCGGCGGCATTCCGCGGCTGCTCGACGTCGGCCAGTGCAACGACGCCTACTCCGCGATCCGGATAGCGGTTGCCCTCGCGGAGGCCTTCAAGTGCGGAGTCAACGAACTCCCGCTTTCCATGATTCTCTCCTGGTACGAGCAGAAGGCTCACGTGATCCTGCTTACCCTGCTGCACCTCGGGATCAAAGGGATTCGCCTCGGCCCCTCCCTTCCCGCCTATATATCGCCGGCTGTGCTGGATGTACTGGTCCAGAACTACGACCTTGGCCCGATCAGCACGGCGGAGCAGGACCTCCAGCACGCTCTGGGCGCCTGATCAATAAGTCAAACCATCTGGTCCGCAGACAAGAAGGGATTAGCCGCGCACGGCTAATCCCTTCTTTATGTCTGAATCTCAGAGGCCAGCCTTGTGGTCATCTGCCCTCGTGGCGGTGGCGGCGCCAAGAACGCCTGTGATTATTTGAAGGAGAAGGAGATCGAGAAGAGGATTTTCATCCTGAGAGAAGGGATGCAGGGCTGGCCGTATTAGGATTTGGTTCGGGCCAGGTGAGGACCTCTCACCTTATGCCCTTCCTGATTGCCGAGTCTGCTGAGACCTGCCGCGACAGCCACAGGGTCTCAGCAGACTCGGACTGTAGAATCAAGCACAGTTGCAGGAGCTGCAATGGCTTGCCTCTGCGGACTCCTTCTTCGGGAACATCCGCTCGGCGGCATACTCGGTGATGTCTGCGAAGAAGTGAAGGTAGATATCCTGCTCTCCTGCCAGTGGGACCCAGTAACCATCCACTACCATCCCCAAGTTTTCCGCATAGGCCACGACTCGCTTGGCGGTCTGTTCTTTCAGTGCCTGGTTGGCCAGGCATCCGGCGTGATCCTCCCTTTTCCCGGTGTCGGAGCAGCGCGTCCCGGTCAGGCAACCGGCCGCCTCCCCGGCCTTGTTGATCTCCAGGATGGTGCGGTCCTTGTAGACCAGCATGACGGGGGAGGGGAAGTTGTCCCAAAAGATGTGGAAGTTGCGGATCAGTTCCTCGCTTATTTGATGTTTTTGCATCTATGTCTCCTGTTTATCCCGGGTCCTTGGCTCATGGTTACTGGCTTCATACTACTTTTCCCCGTGGGCTGACTCAAGTCCTTTCTTCAGTTTCGCGCGCTGCTCCGAGGTAAGCATGGCGCTGATCTCTATGAGGCGATCGATTGTTCGGTGGGCAAATCCTGCGAACTCCAGCGCTTTATCGTCCACCGCCTTGTGCAGCCCTTGCCGGTCAGGGTTGTCCAAAAGCAGTCCACCGGCAACTTTGGCTGCAACTCCCTTATTGCTCTTGGATACCTGCCGGCCGTCAGCCACAATCTGATCGGTCACCCCATTAATCTTGACCATCTGCTCCTTGGTCGTTCCCACCTTCTTGAGCGATGCATCAAAATGTTCTCTCTGCTGCTTTCCGTGCTCGCCATGCGAGCCATGCGGTCTGCACGCTCCCAATGCCCCGCCCAAGAGAACAACCCCGATGACTGCTCCGACTGCCTTCATCTGTTTTTTCATCCCTTCTCCTTTTTCACCTCGCTCTGTTGCCATGGAGCACAAGCTAGCGGGTAAATGTAAATAAAGTATGTGGCGAATGTAAATAAAGCGTAAAAAGTTGCAGCTGTTTCCGGTAATCTGCTATGAATTGATCAGCTAAGGAGCGGTTATAGTGGACGATATACGCGAGAAGACGATTTTTCTGGTCGATGACGATGCAAGGCTGCGCAGGCTTCTGGTGAAGTTCTTTAAGGAGTACGGCTTTGCCCTGCGCGAATTTGCCGATGGCTCTGGTCTGGCCGCCGCCCTCGCGGCAGAGCAGCCTGACGCTGTCATTCTCGACGTCATGTTGCCTGGGGAGAGCGGCCTGGAGATCCTGCGCCGGCTGCGGCAGGATTCGGCGGTGCCGGTGATCATGCTGACGGCCAAAGGTGAAGACGATGACCGGATTCTGGGCCTTGAGCTGGGAGCGGACGACTACCTGCCCAAACCGTTCAACCCGCGGGAATTGCTGGCGAGGCTCAACGCGATCCTGCGCAGATCGGCATCTTTTCAGGAAGCCGAGGCCCCTGCCGTTAATAACCTCGAGATCGCAGGCCTTCTTCTAAACCGCAGCAGACGCACGATCAGCTCGGGCGGAGTGGAGTTGGCGCTGTCGGCCACCGAATTCAAGCTGCTGGAAGCTCTGATGAGCCGGCCCAACATGATCCTTACCAGGGACGAACTGCTGAACTACGCACGCGGCAAGGACTTCGGCCCTTATGATCGAAGCATAGACGTGCACATCGGCAAGCTGCGCTCGAAGATAGAGTCGCTTCCGGGTGCCAGGAAATGCATCAAGACTGTCTGGGGGTCGGGATACCTGTTGGAGGACCGGCAATGATGCCAAGGCTTTATTTCAAGATACTCGTCAACTGGATAGTGGCCCTTGTCCTCACAGAAATCCTGATATTCGCAGTCATACTCTATGTCGTCAAAGACAGCCACCGCTACTACGTCATACAATCCATCGGCGGCAACGCCATGATTGCCAGGGACTATCTCGAGGCTACCGTAGCTGCACATCCCGGCAAGGGGGAGGGTTCCGAGGCGGCCTTGCAGAGCGCCGTAACCGGACTGGGTAGACTCGCCCGGGCCAAGGTCTGGGTCAGCGGACCCGACGGGACCTCCGTCGCCTCATCTTTCGCCGGAGAAACCCCCGTGCCGCCGGTAAGAACAGCAAAAGCGGGCCGCTATGGGGATGCGATGGTTCATCTTGACATCGGAGCTGCCCGTGTCTCGTATTCCACGGTTCCTATGGCCCTGAAAAAGCACAGTGGATCAGGGGGGGCTCTCCATATCCTCACCGAGCGGGATCCTGGCCCGTTCCCCATGGGCAAGCTGGGGGGAGGCCTGATCGTTATTGGCGCCATCGCCGCCGTCGCCGCCATCCCGCTTTCCCGCCACATCACCAAGCCATTGAAGCACCTCCAGGAATCGGCACTGCGGATAGCGGGTGGCGATCTCTCCGCCCGGGTCGAGGTGCAGGGGCGGGATGAAATCGGCCGGCTCGGTCAGGCCTTCAACGACATGGCGGAGACTGTGCAAAGGCTGGTCCGCGCAGGAAGGGAACTAACGGCCAACGTGTCGCACGAGATGCGTAGCCCGCTGGCCAGGCTCCGCGTGGCGGGTGAGTGCCTGAAGCAGTCGGTGGCTCGGGGAGACAGTGCGGAGTGCGAGGAATTGCTGGAGGGGATGTGGGAGGATATCTCTGAAGCCGACCGGCTGATCGGTAAGATCCTTGAATATTCGAAGCTGGACCTTCACGAACCGATCCCTGCCACCTCGGAGGTCTGGCCCGCAGCTATCCTGGATGGGCTCCTGAAGACCATGCGGCCCGTGTTTAAGAGCAAAGAAATCAGCGTTGATATGGACGCCGATCCGCGGCTTTCAGTGGCAGGCGATGAGGATTGGCTGAGATCCGCCTTCAGCAACCTGCTTGACAATGCGGCGCGATACACACCGGAAGGAGGAGGTGTCCGCATAGTATTGCGTCCGGACGGGGACGTCGTTACCGTGGAGGTGAGCAACAGCTCGGCTCCGATTTTGGCGAGGGATTTGGAAAGGATTTTTAACCCGTTTTACCGGGGTACGGGGGCCAAGGGCGAGGGGACCGGCCTGGGGCTCGCCATCACGAAGAAGATCGTGGTCCTGCACGGGGGAGAGATAGCAGCTAGCAACAAAGCGGAGGGATTTCAGGTCACCCTTCGGCTTCCCAGGTTTGCGCCGCCTGTTCTCACGGCCAACACCGTTCTTCGCCTCTGAGTCAATTGAGCCAACTCCGGGTTATCGAGCACTCCCACCGGCCGGCTCCCTGGACTTTACCTGCCGAGGCTCCCAAAGACCTTCCTTAACAGCTCTGTGCCTCTGGCCGCAGGATCAGTCCTGATTTTCTTCTCTTCTTCACCAAGCATGAGGAAAAGGCCGTCTACAGCCTTGGTAGTAACATAGTTTTCCAGATCCAAAGCACCGACCGCAGCTCCGCCAAAGGGGATGGAATTGAGCTTACTGATCATTTGTGAGTAACTGGCTGCCACGCCGACGTCCTGCATGCTTGAGGTGACTACTGGTCTGAACGCCGTGTATATCTTGCTTCCGGTCTTTTCTTTGAAATATTCTGTTGCAGCAGTATTGCTACCCTGCAGAATCTTGCCGGCATCTTCAAAGGTCATCTCTTTAAGGGCCGAAACAAAATACTCCGTTGCCTTGGGCGCCGCCTTTTCCGCAGCCCGGTTCATACTCAGGACAAACTGGTCAACCTGAGGCTGAAAGCCAAACCTGCCCAGGAGATTGGTAACGGCACTAATTCTTTCCGGAATGGGTATCTTGATCAGGTCATTGGCAAAGTAACCGTCTGGCTTGGACACCGATTGGACGGCCCGAGTTGTACCGGTGGCAAGGGCTTCTTTCAGACCCCTGACGATGGTGGTGTTGTCCGGGCGGTTCCCGAGAGTGTCGGAGACTCCAAGGCCTTTGGTCAGCTCATCGAAAAAACCGGCCTGGGCCATCGAGAGTGGGACGAGAATTAGTACCAGGAAAAATGCAAAGATACGATCGTGTTTCATATCGCCTCCCGGGTTGACCTTGCTACTGGAGAACTTATTTTTTCTCCTTGAGGATATCCCTGATTTCCGTCAGTAAAACCTGATCCTTTGAGGGTGCAGGAACCACCTCGGGTGCCGCAGCTTCCTTTCTTTTAAGTGAGTTAATGGCTTTCACTGCCATAAATATAACAAAGGCAATAATAATGAAATCCATGATAGCCAGCAGGAACTTCCCGTAGTTGATAAGCACTGCAGGGTTTTGGCCTTCGGCTTCCTTAACTACGATAGACAGATTCGAGAAGTCAACTCCGCCAAGCAGCACGCCAATGGGAGGCATTGCCACATCGCCCACAAAAGACGACACTATTTTGCCGAACGCTGCGCCAATAATGATACCGACTGCCATGTCGACAACATTACCTTTTACTGCGAACTCTTTGAATTCTTTTAACATGCTCATAGTGGTATCCTCCTGGAATGGGATTTCACGGCGGATGTTCCTTGAATTGCTGGCTGATTGGTATTGATATAATGTAGGCGTTTTGATTCTTGTCAAGTTTCTTTGGTGGACGGTTTGGCGAGGATGGCAGCCCTTTGAGTCGGCGTGTCACAATTGACAGGACACCTCAGGTATTGCTAATGCTTGACCTGCTTGACTAGTAATCGGGGGCTTTCAGCCGAGTTGGTCAGTGCCATCCAGCACCTGCTACCAGAAATGAAACAGGAGGCCAGCTTTGATTCGCTGATCTCCTGTCTTTGTTTCGTGGTTCACTATTTCACCACTGCAGTACCTGCACTCGCTGTGTCAACTCAACCTGTCGGGTGGGGGCAAACCGGCAGTCGCGGTCCCCGGGGTTGCCGGTTGCAGCTTCCAGAGGGTCTCTGCCCGTCAAATCCTCCGGTCAGGTTGCCTGCCCGGCGGATCCTCGGCTGGCCGGAATAGAAAGGTCCGGAGAAGGGCGCGTCGGTCGACCCTCGGATAGTGAGAGCCTGACAGGAAGTGCGCTGAAATTACTTTTTGGAGGTGGTGATGCAGAGGCACTCCCCCTCGGCATAGGTGGTCTCCGCGCAGAAGATGCGGCCGTGCACCATCACCTTGCGGCCCTCAGCGGAGACCACTCGGCTTTCGACGGTAACCACCTTTTGCAGCGGCAACATGTTGCGGAAGCTGACGTTCAGGTTGCCGACCACTATCGGATAGCCGGCTGCCCAGGCGGCAAGTCCCAGCGCTTCGTCCATCACCGCGGCGACTGCTCCGCCGTGGGCGTGTCCCGGGGGCCCTTCGGTCTCCGGGCCGAACCAGATGCGGGCATGCAGGTGCTGCTCGCTGTCACGGTAGTAGCGGGCACGGAACCGGTTCCCGTCCGGCTCGCCGGAGACAAAGCGCAGTGATTCGCCAACAAGCGAAGGTGCATCGAAGGGGAGCCAACCGGCCTCCCCGCTTAGATCGACCGGTGGGCCGCCGGGTGACGATACTTTATCGGCAGTTGATTCAGACACAGATTTGCTCCTCCCAGGAACTTCTTTCAGTGCATTCACCTTATTTTACTTTCAGGTGGAGTTGAATTTGTAGGCCATGGCTGGTTTTTTGTCAACCGCTTTGGTCGCGGCCCCAGGACTGCCGGATGGGAGCCTTGCTATGGCAGAGCCTTGTCTGGAATTTATATAAATACGTTTTATTGCGCTTGATATGAACGGGCAATGGGCTTATTTTATGCTGCAGTTACTTGGGTGACAGGTAATTCCGGAAAATATCCGGATTACAGGTCAAATACGTCGCTGCAGCTAATGGAAGTGGTTTGCCTGCCTTCCCTCTCACCTGGAGGGGGTGGTATAATGAGACGGCTGTGTATCAAAACTATCGGGGGAAGAGATGCTGACAAAGATGGAATCGGAACTGAGAATCATCCGGCTGCAGAAGGAGTTGCAGGCAAAAGGTATCGACGGGGCACTCTTCATCTATCCGATTGATGTTTACTATTTCTCCGGCACACGCCAGAACTCCACCCTCTGGATTCCGGCGCAGGGGAATCCGCATCTGTATGTCCGCAAGAGTTTCGCTCGGGCCCAGACTGAGAGCGTCATCGAGGATACCCGCCCCTTTCCCTCCAGCAAGGAGTTTCCCGCCCATTTCGGCGAAGAGGTGAAGCGGGTGGGGTTCACCTTCGACGTGGCGCCGGTGCAGCAGTACAACTACTACGCCAAGCTGCTGCCGGGACGGGAGTTCGTGGATGTCTCCGCCATCAACCGGGATGTGCGCTCGGTCAAGTCTGAGTGGGAACTGGAACGGATGCGTTACAGCGGTGCCCGTCTCTGCGAGGTGTTCGGCGAGGTTCCCGGTTTTCTGAAGGAGGGGATGCGGGAGGTTGACCTTTCTGCCGAGTTCGAATACCGCCTGCGAAAAGCGGGCAGTGAGGGGTATGTGCGGATGCGTGCCTTCAACCAGGAGCTTTTCCAGGGGCTGGCCGTTTCCTCGGCCACAGCCGGACAGCCGGGCTTCTTCGACGGCGCGGTAACCGGCCGGGGACTCTCCAATGCTGCACCCCATGGGGCATCGACCGCAACAATCAGCGCCAATACCCCGGTGCTCATCGACTACGCCGGAATCTTTAACGGTTACATAGTCGACATGACCCGCTTTTTTGTAATAGGAAAATTGGTGCCGGAGCTGGAGCACGCCTTTGCCACGGCTCTGGCCATTCAGAAGTACCTGGTGGACAACCTGAAGCCCGGGGCTGTCTGCGAGGAGCTGTTTTTGAAGGCTGCAGAGATGGCGGAGGCAGCGGGTCTTGCCAGGAATTTCATGGGCGCTCCCGGTGAAAACGCCAAGTTCGTGGGACACGGCGTCGGCCTGGAGCTGGACGAGTTCCCGGTGTTGGCCCAGGGGTTCAAGGTAGCGCTCCAGGCGGGGCAGACCATAGCCATCGAACCAAAATTCGTGCTTCCAGGCCACGGCGTGATCGGGATCGAGAACACCTTCGCCGTGAGCAGCAAGGGCGGACTGAAGATAACCGACATGCCGGACGACATCGTCTACCTGTAGCCGGGGATGCAGAAATTCAAAGGGACGATCGACTGATTGCCCCGTTTGAAGTAAACGCACAGCAACTTAGCTTCCTGATGTTGGAGGTAACACCATGAAAGACGTATTTGTGGTCGATTCTCAGAGAACTCCCTTCGGCTCTTTCGGCGGGGTGCTGTCGGATGTGGAAGCGCCGATTCTGGGCGGATCGGCGATAAAAGCGCTGCTTGAGCGGACAGGTCTCGATCCCGCCGAGGTTGACGAGGTGATCGCAGGGCAGGTGTTGCCCGGTGGCGCGGGGCAGGGACCTGCACGCCAGGCGATGAGGGCGGCCGGCATTCCCGATGCTACCCATGCCATGACCATCAACAAGGTTTGCGGCAGCGGCCTTAAGTCGATCATGCTGGGCGCCGGTTCCATCATGCTGGAAGACTCGGCTCTGGTGGTGGCTGGCGGCATGGAGAGCATGTCGCTCGCCCCCTTCGTCCTGAAGAAGGCCAGGTACGGTTACCGGATGGGCCACGGGGAGCTTCTTGACCTGATGATTTACGACGGCCTGCAGGACCCCTACTCGGGGCGGCACATGGGTGAGATCGCCGAGGAGGCCGTTCTGAGGCACGGCCTCAGCCGCGAGGCGCAGGACGAGTTTGCCCTGAACTCCTATCGGCTGGCCCAGCAAGCGGTCAAGGGTGGGGTGTTCATAGACGAGATTTCCCCGGTGCTGAAAAAAGGGCGCAAAGGCGACCAGCTGGTCTCCGAAGACGAGGAACCTTTCAAGGTGGATTTCGCCAGGCTCACCGGTTTGAAGCCTGTCTTCAGGCAGGACGGCACCATCACCGCGGCCAATGCCTCCACCATCAACGACGGCGCCGCCTTCAGCCTTTTGGCGGGAGCCGGGGCGCTTAAGCGCTTTAGTCTCACACCGAAGGCCCGCATGGTCGCCTATGCCACCTGCAGCCTGCATCCCGACCAGTACACAGATGCGCCGGTCGGGGCGATCAACGCTGTCTGCAAGAGGGCCGGACTCAAGATAAGCGACATAGACCTCTTCGAGATCAACGAGGCCTTTGCCGCGGTAACCATGATCGCCGTCAAGGAGCTGGAACTGGACCCGGCCAAGGTGAACGTGAACGGCGGCGCCTGTGCCATCGGGCACCCGATCGGCGCCAGCGGCGCGAGGCTTGCGGCAACGGTGATCCGGGAACTGCACAGGCGCCAGGGCCGCTACGGCCTGGCTTCCCTTTGCATCGGCGGCGGCGAGGCAGTTGCGGTGATTTTCGAAAGGGTTTGAATAGGTGACCGGCGATGGCTTTCCGCGCCGGCGACGGGTTTTGATAGATTCTTTGCTGCAGTGTCTGAGTGAAAACTATTCCGGGAGGCAGATATGTTCAAGCTGGTCGGTGTTTTAGGAGCAGGGCAGATGGGAAGCGGCATCGCCCATCTGTTCGCTCAGCATGCATACCAGGTCCTGATCTACGACATATCCGAGCCGCAGCTTGGAAAAGCGCTCAAATCAATCGAACAGAACCTGGAACGGCAGGCAAAGAAGGGGGTTGTCTTCACTGCCAGCATCCAAGAGATCATGAGCCGGATTATGGTGAGCAAAAGCCTGAACGGCTTCTCCGCCTGTGACCTGGTGGTGGAGGCGGCGAGCGAAAATGAGGCGCTCAAGTTCGAGCTGTTCGGCAAGCTGGACGAACTCGTTCGCCCCGAAGCCGTTCTCGCTTCCAATACCTCGTCCATCTCCATTACCCGGATCGGCGCTGTGACCAGGCGGCCCGACCGGGTGATCGGCATGCATTTCATGAATCCGGTGCCTGTCATGCAACTGGTGGAAGTGATCCGCGGTATGGCTACCAGCGAGGAGAGCTTTCAGGCCATCAGTGCGCTGGTTTCCCAGCTCGGCAAGAAGATGGCAGTTGCCGCAGATTATCCCGGTTTCATCGTCAACCGAGTGCTGATCCCGATGATCAACGAAGCCGCCTTTGCCCTCTTCGAGGGGGTTGCCTCGGCCGAGGATATCGACAAGGGGATAAAGCTCGGCACCAACCAGCCGATGGGGCCGCTGCTGCTGGCCGATTTCATCGGGCTCGATACGGTACTTGCCATCTGCAACGTCCTTCATGACGGTTTCAAGGATCCCAAGTATCGCCCCTGTCCCCTGCTGGTGAAAATGGTGAACGCCGGGTACCTCGGGATAAAATCAGGCAAAGGTTTCTATACCTACTAGCCGGCGCCGGCTGCATCCCGGGCGGCATCCGGACCAAACTCGACCGGCATTAGGAGATCACATGGGAACAACAAACATTCTTTCCGAAATCACCGAGGGCATTGCCCGGATCACGGTCAACCGCCCCGAGAGCCTGAACGCCCTGACGAGCCAGCTGCTTCTCGATCTGGAAGGCACCCTCTACGAGATCGAGCACGACAGCAGTGTGCAGGTGGTCATCATCACCGGCGCCGGCGAGAAGGCGTTCGTGGCCGGTGCGGACATCAAGGAAATGGCGGCCATGACCTCCTATGAGGGGCATCAGTTCGCCCTGCAGGGACAGCGGGTGATGCTTTTCATCGAGAAGATGACCAAGCCGGTCATCGCCCAGGTTAACGGTTACGCACTCGGCGGCGGCCTGGAACTTGCGCTGGCCTGCGATGTCATCTATGCGGCGGAGAATGCCAGGTTCGGCTTCCCCGAGGTCACCCTCGGCATCATTCCCGGCTTCGGTGGCACCCAGAACCTGGCGCGTCTGGTCGGGCCCAACCGCGCGAAGGAGCTGGTCTTAAGCGGCAGGATCATTCCGGCCGAGAAGGCGCTGGCCTGGGGGGTCGTCAATGAGATCTGCCAGCAGGCGGAGCTGGCGGGCAGGGTGCTGGAGCTTGCCAGGGAAATCGCCAGAAACGGCGCTCTCGCTGTAGGCTACGCCAAGAGCGCCATGGTAAACGGCCTCAACATGTGCAAGGAAGACGGCTTTCGCTTTGAAGCTTCCCTGTTCGGCGTCCTGTTCGGGACTGAGGACCAGAAAGAGGGGATGGGGGCATTCGTCGAAAAAAGAAAGCCGGCCTTTAAAGGGAGGTAGCGGAAGGCAAATCCCCCCCGACCCCCCTTTTGCAAAGGGGGGAGCTGTCGGTGCTGGTAACGTTACCGGGGATCGGGGCTTGTTGAATAAAGTTGCAGGGCTTTCGGCCCGGCCCTTTGGAAGTTCAGATCAGGAGGAGGATGCCATGGATTTTGAATTGAGCCAGGACCACAAGGTGTTGCAGGACTCGGTTCGCGATTTCGTAGAGAAGGAGATCAAGCCGATCGCCATGCAGATCGACGAGGAGCACATGATCCCCGACTCCCTGGTGAAAAAGATGGGGGAAATGGGCCTGCTCGGGAGCTATCTGCCCGAAGAGTACGCGGGCGCCGGTCTCGACATGCTCTCCTACGCCATCGTAGTCGAGGAGGTGTCCAAGGCCTGCGGCTCCAGCGGCGTCCTCATCTCGGCCCACACCTCGCTCGCCTGCGGCCCGATCCACACCTTCGGCAGCGAAGAACAGAAGAAAAAATGGCTTCCCCCCCTGAACACCGGCGCGATCATCGGCTGCTTCCTCCTCACCGAGCCGGATGCCGGCAGCGACGCCGGCGCCATCGCCACCACCTACCGGCGCGATGGCGATCATTTCGTGGTGAGCGGCTCGAAGATATTCATCACCAACGGCGGCTATCAAGGGACCGGCGTCCTCTTCGCCACCTCGGACAAGAGCCTCAAGCACAAGGGGATCTCAGCCTTCATCATCGATCTGAAGTCCGAAGGGGTAGTGATCCTCAAGAACGAGAGGAAACTCGGCATCCGCGGCAGCTATACGACGGCCTTTGCCTTCGATAACGTCCGGATACCGGCGGCTAACCTGTTAGGCCAGGAAGGGGAGGGGTTCAAGATCGCCATGGACACGCTGAACGGCGGCCGCATCGGCATCGCCTCGCAGGCGCTGGGGATTGCCGAAGGGGCTTTCCAGCGGGCCCTGGCCTACTCCAAGGAGCGCAAGCAGTTCGGTCAGCCGATCTGCGATCTGCAGGCGATCCAGTTCAAGCTTGCCGACATGTACGCACGTATCGAGTCCAGCAAGCTGATGACCTACAAGGCCGCCTGGCTCAAGGACAGCAAGAAGAGTTACACGATGGAGTCGGCCATGTGCAAGATGCTCGCCTCGGAAACCGCCACCTTCGTCACCAGGGAGGCGATCCAGATCCATGGCGGCTATGGCTTTATTGTCGATTACGAGGTGGAGCGGATGTACCGTGATGCGAAAATCACCGAGATCTATGAAGGGACCAACGAGGTGCAACGGGTGATCATCTCAAAGCTGCTGCTTTCCTAAAGAAAGGGTGCCTGGGAGGGTTTGATCGCAGCTGCAGAGGTGGTAATCTAACGACCCCCTTTTCGAAGGGGGGAGAGTTGACAGTGGCGCGCAGGCAGGAGAGCGGATGGAAGCAACCAGAGAGATATATTGGAACGTAGGAAACGGGGTAGTGCTCCCCATGTACCTGATTACCCTGATCACCTTGGCCGCCTGCGGCTACGGCTTTTACAAACGGGTCGAGGTGTACCGTCAGGGTAAGGCGTTAAACCGCCTGGACAACCCGGGCGAGCGCGCCGCTCTGCTCGTCAAAAACCTCTTCGCCCAAGCGAAGGTGCTGCGGGTAAAGGGGCCCGGCATTCCCCATGCGCTCTTTTTCTGGGGCTTCGTGCTGCTCTTCATCGGAACGCTGCTGGTCATGCTGCAGGCCGATTTCACCCAGCCGCTCTTCAACGTGGTGATCCTCAAGGGGACCTTTTATGAAATCTACTCCCTGGTCCTCGATCTGGCCGGCATCGTCGCCCTGGCCATGCTGCTCGGCCTCGCCCTGCGCCGTTTCCTGGTCAGGCCACAAGGGCTGAAGATCACCCGCGACGACTACCTGATGCATACGCTTTTGTCCGCCATCATCCTCACCGGCTTCTTTGCCGAAGGGGTACGGATGGCAGCCACTGAACTTCGCTACAACCCGGAGCTGGCGCGCTTTTCCCCGATCGGCCTGCTGGTCGCAGACCAGCTGGCCGGCCTGGACGATCAGTCCCTGCGGGAGCTGCACAAACTTGGCTGGTGGGTCCACTTCCTGCTGGTCATGGGCTTCATCGTCTCCATCCCGTGGAGCAAATTGCGTCACCTGTTCACCACCCCGGCCAACTACCTTTTCGCCGACCGGCGGGAAAAAGGGGCCATCTCCACCATCAACCTGGAAGAGGAAGGGGTGGAACAGTTCGGCGTCGACCAGATCGCCGACCTCTCCTGGAAGGACATCTTCGACGCCGACGCCTGTACCAGCTGCAAAAGGTGCCAGGACCGCTGCCCTGCCTGGGCGACCGACAAGCCGCTCTCGCCGATGAAGCTCGTCCAGCAGATAGGGGAGGTGGCCTTCCATGACCCGCAGGCAAGCCTGGTGGAGGCGGTAAGCCCGGACGTGCTCTGGTCCTGCACGACCTGCCGCGCCTGCCAGGAGATCTGCCCGGCCGACATCGAGCACGTCAATAAGATCATCGACATGCGGCGAAACCTGGTGCTCATGCGGGGTGAGTTCCCGGGCGAGGAGGTCATGGTCGCCGTCAACCACCTGGAGGTGAACGGCAATCCCTTCGGCCTGGCTTACGCCACCCGCGGCGACTGGACCGCCGGACTGGATGTCCGTCAACTAAGCGACGGGGCGGAGGTCGACATCCTCTACTTCGTCGGCTGCTACGCCTCCTTCGACAAGCGGAACCAGGAGGTGGCGAGGAGCTTCCTGAAGATCTGCCAGGCCGCCGGCGTCCGGGTCGGCATCCTCGGCAAGGAGGAAAAATGTTGCGGGGAGCCGCTACGCAAACTGGGCAATGAATACCTCTACCAGCTGAGCGCCCAGCAGAACATCGAGCGGATCAAGGCCTACGGCATCAAGAAGATCGTCACCACCTGTCCCCACTGCCTGAACACCCTCGGCCGGGACTACCGGGACCTCGGGCTCGACGTCGAGGTTCAACACTACACCGTCTTCATCGACAACCTGATCAAAAACGGGGCCTTGCCGATCGAGACGCGCCAGTTCGAATACACCTACCACGACTCCTGCTACCTCGGCCGTTACCAGGACATCCTCCAGGAGCCGCGCAGCGTCCTGCAGGCGGCCGGGGGCCGAATCAACGAGATGGACAAATCAGGCTATCAGAGTTTCTGCTGCGGCGCCGGCGGCGGCCGGATCCTCGCCGAGGAAAAGCTCGGCAGCCGGATCAACGTGAAGCGGGTCCAGATGGCGCAGGCAACCGGCGCGCCGCTGCTGGTCTCCAACTGTCCCTTCTGCCTGACCATGTTCGAAGACGGCATCAAGACCGGCGACTGCGAAGGAAAACTGCAGGTGCGAGACCTGGCCGAAATCGTCGCCGAGCGACTGCCGGCAGGGGTGAGGGCGGCCCCCTAGCGAATACCGGAGGCATTGCAGGCCGGGTGGAACATCAACTTCGTTCACGGGTGTGCAGTCCGACCGGGTGCCGTACTGAAAAAAATGCCATGGGCCGGGGGGGAGGGCATGTATCTGGAACTCACCGAAGAGCAGAAGCTGATCCAGGACACCGCGCGGGATTTCGCCCGGGCCGAGCTGGAGCCGTTGGCGGCAAGGCTCGACCGGGAGGACGACCGGCCGGCTTTTCTGGCAAACCTGAGAAAGCTGGCCGAACTCGGTTTCATGGGGCTCTGTGTACGCGGGGATTATGGCGGTTCAGAGGCGGGGGCGGTCGCCTTCAGCGTTGCCACCACCGAAATCGCCCGGGCCTGCGCCTCCACGGCGGTAACCGTCTCAGTGAACAACATGGTGTGCGAGGTGATCCAGGCGGTCGGTTCGCCGGAGCAGAAGCAGACCTATATCCCCCGCATCTGCTCCGGGGAATATGCGGCTGGAAGCTTTGCCCTGACCGAGGCCGGCGCGGGATCGGATCCCGCCGCCATGACCACCTCTGCGGTGCTGGAAGGGGGGGAGTGGCTTTTAAACGGGTCGAAGATCTTCATCACCAGTGCCCCCTACGCCGGGGTTTTCCTGGTCTGGGCGGTAACCGACAGGGAAGCGCCCAGAGGGAAGGGGATCAGCTGCTTTCTTGTCGAACAGGGGACGCCCGGGCTGGTTGTCGGCAAGCAGGAGGAGAAGACCGGGCAGCACGCCGCAGCCACCAATGAGTTGCTCTTCGACGACTGCCGGATTCCGAAAGCCGCCCTGCTGGGAGAGCCGAACGACGGTTTGCGAATCGCGGTCGGCGAGCTGGCCGGCGGGCGGATCGGTATCGGTTCGCTAGCCCTTGGGGTGGGGCTGGCCGCCATGGACTTCGCCACCAGGTACACGACTGAGCGGTCGCAGTTCGGCCAGAAAATCAGCAGCTTCCAGGCGATCCAGTGGATGATCGCCGATGCCTACACCGAGCTGGAGGCGGCCCGTCTGCTTTTGATGAACGCGGCCTTTCGCAAGGAGTCCGGCCGTTCCTTCGCCAAGGAGGCTTCCATGGCAAAGATGTTTGCCAGCGAGGCGGCCAACCGGGCCTGCTACCAGGCGGTGCAGATGCTGGGCGGCTACGGCTACACGCGCGATTTCCCAGTGGAGCGCTATGCCCGCGACGCGCGGGTCACCTCCATCTACGAGGGGACCAACGAGATCCAGCGACTCATCATCTCCCGGGAGATCCTGCAAAGTTTCGCCTGAGAGCGTCATGCCTCGACCCCTGGGGGGGGCGAGCCCTCCCGCTGGTTTGCCGGAGCTGCCGGATTCTGCCTTGACATATACCGCCCGAGCGGCGAGACTGCCGCCATTCAGCAAGTGACTGCATTCATAGATAGTTTTCATCCGGAAACTCCGAAGATTAATATGCTCACCCGGAGCAGCTGTTCATTCCAAAGTAGAAGGACTGAAAATGACGCAATTGAATGCGATGGAGGATTTCCAGCGGGATATATGCTACCGCCTGGTGAAGCAGGATGGCGGCACTGCCATGCTCAGCGCGTCACTTCGGGACCGGTTTCACGACATTGCCGTCGAGGTCATGGTCGACGTGGCGACCCTTGCCGTCATCTCCGCCTCGGCCGATTTCCGCAAGTCTCCCACGGCCGATTGCCGCAACGTCTCGGCCCGGCTAGCCGGGCTGGCCGGCTTTACCATCGGCCGGGGTCTGCAGCGCAGACTGATGGAGGTGCTGGGCGGCGGGGAGGGGTGCGGTAATCTTCGTAACCTGCTGCAAGGATTGCTGCCGTTGGCCCTTAACCTGAAGGCGGCTGCAGGAATAAGAGAAGAGCACGAGATGCTTGATGCCATGCATGAACAGCTGATGGGAACCTGCGCCGGTTATCTGAATCCGTTGCTCGGCGCGGACAAACGGTAGTCCATTCTTACACTCTGAGCGATGGGCATGGGCGGGACCGGTACAATTTTGGCAGGCTCAACGGGTATCTCAGGCAGGGATGCAGGTTCCGGGAGGCCCGAGAGGGTGAAATAAAAGGTCGCGCCCTGGTCGACGCCTGCTTCCGCCCAGATGCTGCCGCCGTGACGCTGGACGATACGCTGCACGGTGGCAAGCCCGATGCCGGTCCCCTCGAACTCCTTTCCGTGCAGACGCTCGAACACCTCGAAGAGCTTGCTGCTGTAGGACATGTCGAAACCTACGCCGTTGTCCTTCACGAAGAAGAGCGGCTTGCCGTCTACGCTGGTCACGCCGAACTCGATGCAGGGTGAAGTGGTCCTGGAGGTGAACTTCCAGGCGTTGCCCAACAGGTTCTCGAGCATCTGTCTTAGCAGCGGCGCGTCGCCGGAGACGGTCAAACCTTCCTCGATCCGGAATTGCGGCTTGTGCCCACCCCCCTCCTGCAGCCTTTCAGCGATCTGCGTCGCGCATTCGCTGAGATTTACCTCCCTTATGGTGGTCGCCGTCCGGCTTACCCGCGACAGCTCCAGCAGGCTGTCGATCAGTTCCCCCATCGTCCTGGTCGACTGGCAGATCCTCTCCAGATAGTCCCTGGCCCGTTCGGGCAGATCCTTGCCGCTTTCCTCCATAAGCAGGGAACTGAAGCTGTTTATGTGGCGAAGCGGCGCCCGCAGGTCGTGGGATACCGAATAGCTGAAGGATGCCTGCTCGTGCAGGGCGGCCTCCAGTTCCGCCGTGCGCACCTGCACCCGCTGCTCAAGCTGGCGGTTGGACAGATCCAGCGCCTCCTCGCTCTGCTTCAGTCTGTGTGAGATGGCCAGCACCCGCTCGAAGGTGCGGGCGTTGTCCAGCACCACGGCGCAGACCACCACCGTGTCCAGGGCGAGATTCAGATACTCATCGAGGTTCTGCGGCGAGGCGACCCCCTCGATCTGAATCATGCCGAGCATCCTTCCCTCGTGCACGACCCTGAGCAGAAAGCCGGCGCCGGACGGGAGCAGGCGGTAGTCGGCATCCAGCAGCAGCGCCTCACATTGCAGCGTTTCGTCATCGCAGCCCCAGTCCGAGCCGATCCTGGTGATCATGCCCGGCCTGCCGTCCACGATCGGGACGTAGGCCAGCTCCGTGGCAGCAAACATCATCACGTAGAGCTGCAGAATCTCCCGGACCAACTCGCGCTTCCCGGTAGCCCGCACGATCAGCCTCAGCAGATCGAGCGCCATCGCGTAATCGGCGCTTTTGCGCCGGCTCGTCTGCAGTACTCTCCTCTGTTCAGCCAGCTGCCGCTCGTTTAGCCAATCTCCGATGATTTTTCCGATGCGCAACTTCAGGAACTCGAGCCCGACCGGGACCGTCTGCTGCGGCCTGCCAACGAAGCGGGCGAAGGCCTCCAGCAGGTCCGGTGCCGTCTCCAGCACGCCGGTATCGAGGTGGATGATGCCGGCTGTGGACTCGCGGGAAAATTCACCTGCCGTCTCCGGGTCGAATCCCGCAGGCGCCAAACGCTCCTCCCATTCGCCGAGCCACCCGGAGCTGACCAGGTACCCGCCTTGACGCTGGTATTGAGAGATCAGGTAATCTCCAGCCAGCAAAGAGAAGCAGTGCGTAAGCCGGGTCAGCTGAAGATGTGCCAGCGTATCCGGCGGAGTGCCGAGACGATCGATACAGCAGTAGCCGAAGAGGATTATTCTCTGAAAGTCGCCCGGCGCCGGTATGAGCTGCGCCAGATCCTCCCATTGCAGGGGAGGCCTCGCGCAGCGGGCGGGAAAGGTGAGGAACTCGACCTCGGGGTGATCGAGCTCGCGGGCGAGCGCCGAGATCTCCTGCCGGAAGGAATCACAGACCATTATGCAGAGCCGCTCCGCCTTCATCAGCACTCTCTGCCTGAGGCATGCGGATGGCGGCCGCAAACATGCGCCAGCTCCGGAACGGGGGAAAGGGAACCTACTGGAACCTGCCAGGGGATCTCCCCGTTACTGTCGGACAGGATGAAGCCTCCTCCTGCTGCCCCCGTGGAAATTGCCTGCGGCATATTTTGCACCGTCGGTTCCCCCTGTATCGAGTTTATGGCTGTCACGGTAACACCTCCTTCAGAAGATCCCGGAGGACCTTCACGGTACCGGAGGCGCTGAGACAGTTGAGCGCCTGGCTGCAGGAAAGAATTGCGCTGTGTTTGCCGGGACACATGCTATGGCTTTTATGAGAGATTTGCAAGGACAATTTGTCCGCCGTCAGGAGGGAATTGGCAGCTCCCGCAAGCACAAAGGGAGGTGTCGCGGCCGTGGACTATGGCCTGGACGTTGTTAGGCGTTACCTGCGGCTGAACATGAGGACGTCCAGATGTGGCCGTAATGTGACGGGAAGCTTAGCCGGGGTTTCCTGGATAGAACAATTCCTGTCAGGCCGGCCCTGCCATGAAATTCTACCGGGTAATCACCGCCGCCTGATTGTCGCTTCCTTGTGTGCCGGATATGCTCCGAATCTAGATGGAGAGCAGAATTGTAGTAGCATGTTAGGGGTCGCTTATTTTGCCCCGAGGCTGTTTTCCGCATGACAAGTTTACTCTTTAGCTCATCCGTCACTTGGATGCTACCCGCCCTAGGATTGCGCCATGAAAGGGTCTTGATAATCTGTAGCAATAGAACACGCTGACTGATAATCGGCTGAAAGGGGGAGGGAGATGAGAAGTGAAGCGGCTTATCACACCTATGGCAACCGGGAGCTTTTGACGCTTTACAAGATCGCTTTCCTTTGCTCGCGCAACTGCCCCGCTGCGCTAGTCACCAGATCCTGCGACTGGGCCAGAGCCCAGCGCGCGACAGGCAGTTGCGTCATCTCAGGTTTCCATTCTCGCATCGAAAAGGAGGTCCTTCACCACCTGCTCATAGGGCGGCGGCCAATCATCCTGGCGCTTGCCAGGGGGATGATGAAGCGGCTCGAGCCGGAACTGCAAGCTGCCCTTGATGCGGAGCGTCTGTTGATCGTCACCCGTTACGCCGATAGCGTCACCCATGCCTGCGAAGATTCATGCTTTCAACGAAATCGTCTGATGATGGAACTGGCGGATGAGACGGTGATAGCTTATGCTTCGCCGGGTGGCAAGCTGGAGAGGCTCTACAGGGAGCGCTCCGGGACGAATATCTCACTCTGGTAGCCGGCGCGTAGAACGGCAACCGGCTTGACACCCACTTTCATAATGCTAACTTTAAACCTGTTTTGATTCGGATGGTGAAGATGGCTGCCGGGTGCGCGGGTCAGCGGCAGGCATTCGAAAACCTTCTCTCCTTTCGTCCCCTGCTTTTCCGTAAAGCCTGCCTTCCAGGTCCTGACCGGCGCAAGCAGCTGCAATACCCTCGTTATCGTTCTCTGGATAAATCCGCTTTCCGCAAACTCGCGGGAATGAACTGTCGACCTTTACCGGGTCACTGATTGACTGGAGTGACTACAAGGGATACTATTCACTGGCATAAAAACTCTGTGAGTAGGGCATAGACGTAAAGGAGGATGAGATAAGGATGAATTGGTATTGTTTGACACTTACCGAGGCAGAGGTTGCCACAGGCAAAGCCCTGCAGTTTAAAGAGGCTTTCGAGGAAGCCTTCGCCGTTGCAAAAGGGCCGCGAGCCATGGCGCTTTTCCAGAGAGAATGCGAGGCAGGTGGACTCGATCTGTTCTGCACTCCCGATTGCGGCAGTCATGCAGCGAAACTGCTGGAAGAGTGGCGCTGTACTTCCTGTGAGCGTCCTTCATTGATAGGACTGCAGCTGTTGGTCGGCCACAACGAGATAACCTACTACACCATGCCTTGAAAGTGAAGGACGCTGTTACCGGCTTAGAACCGGTTCCATTAACCTTTACCTGCCGGCGAATCGAGTAGAGAGGGTGAAACGGTGCATACCTAAAGGGGGGAGAGAGCATGGCACGAGAACCACATGTACATTACCTGAAGCTTAAGGAGCGCCATCCGGAACTGATCGACGCAGTTGAGGTGCTGGGAGCCGCGGCGCAAACAGCCGGGCCGCTCGAGGCAAAGACGGTCCACCTGATCCAACTGGCGGCAGCCGCGGCCATCAGGTCTCATGGCTCGACGCACAGCCACACAATCCGAGCCCTGGAGGCGGGCGCAACGCCGGAGGAGATCAGGCACGCCGTCATCGTGCTGACCAGCACCGTCGGATTTCCGACCGCTGCCGCCGCTCTTTCCTGGGTGGACGATGTGCTGGAGAGAGGCTACTAAAAGTTTCAGTAAGGCAGTAACGGCGGTAATGACTGGCCCCCGGCATTCCCCGTGACGACTGCCGGGGGTCTTTCTTTTTTACCAAGCCGGCTCGGCTACCAAAGCGGACACGTTCCCTGGAGCCACCAAGGAACGGGTCTGCAGTGGTTGACGGGACATTGACTTGTTTTTAGCTTGAGCTTATCGCCCGGCGGATACAGGGGGGATCTATGATCCGTGGCAAGGTGTCCGGATTTTTCAACTGGATAGGCGATCTCACCCCTGCGGCAATCACCGCCGTCTTTCTCGCCAGCAGTCTCTGCTGGCTTTTCCTGGCGGACCTCGTACTTGACCGCGTGCTCGCCGACCGCCCCGAACTACGGATGCTGGCAGTTTCCTGGCTTGACCTGCTGGGCGTCTTCAGCATGGCGGCCATCATCTACCTTTTGAGCACAAAGATCCAGTCACGTCACCTGTCAAGCGAGCAGCGTATCCGGGAGCAGGCGGCCCGCGACCCACTGACCGGCCTCTATAACCGTCAGGCGTTTGAAGACTTTCTCACCCAGTCGATCCATTACGCCAGGCGCCACCAGGAATACCTCGGCCTGCTGCTGCTCGACCTCGACCGGTTCAAAGCCATAAACGAAAGGCGCGGCCACCCGGCCGGCGATGCGCTGCTGATCGAGATCGCGCGCCGTCTGAGCGACTGGTGCGCCAGGCGCGGTGAAGATATCGTGGCGCGGGTGGGCGGCGACGAATTCGCCATAATGCTGCGCGAGCCGGATATGCCTGAGGGGCCGGGGGTGGTGGCCCAACACATCCTCGACGCCATCTCCGCCCCCTTCCATTACAAGGATGAAGAGATCAGAACCAGTGCCAGGATCGGTATCGCACTCTACCCGGCCGACGGCGCTCAGGCGATGCAGCTTTTCAAGACGGCCAACTTCGCGCTGAACCAGGCCAAGCAGCAGGGGCGCTCCAGCTTCTGCTTTTACGGCGGCCATTGGCAGCAAGACCGCGATCAGAGGATTCAACTGGAGCAAGGACTTTTGCGCGCCATCACGCACGACGAACTCTTCCTCGTCTACCAGCCGAAGCTGGACACCTCCAACCTGCGGGTGATCGGCGTTGAGGCTCTGGTACGCTGGAACCATCCGCAGCTGGGCGTGCTCGGCGCCACCAGTTTCGTTCCGCTGGCCGATAAGGCGGGGCTTAGCTGGGCGCTCACCGAGTGGGTAATGAAAGAGGCGTGCCGCCAGTCGGCAACCTGGTACCGGGACGACGGGCTGGACGTGAATATGGCGGTAAACGTCCCCCCCTCGGTATTTGGTCATGAGGACCTCGAGCAGATGATCGAAAAGGCACTGCATGATAGCGGGCTTCCGCCCGACCGGCTTACCCTGGAGATTACCGAAGAGTCATTGATGATCTACCAATTCGAGTTGATGGAGGTGCTGGAGCGGCTGCACCGCATGGGTATCAACTTGCAGATCGACGACTTCGGCACTGGCTACTCTTCACTGTCATCGATCAAGCATTATCACTTCCAGGCACTGAAGATCGACCGCTCCTTCATAAGCGACGTGGTTACTTCCTCCGAGGATGCGGCGATCGCCACCACCATCATGTTCATGGCCAAATGTCTGGATATGGAGGCCATTGCCGAGGGGGTCGAGACTGAGGCCCAGAAGGATTTTCTCTCCTCTATCGACTGCCGCTTGATGCAAGGCTTCTATTTCGCCCGCCCCCTGAGCCCTCAGGATCTGCGTGACTTTATCACCAGCTACCCTGCCAAGGCCGGGTAATTTCCTCCACTCCTCTCCTGCCGGCAGGTTCGCCTTCCTGATTCCCGTCTCCTTGAAATGACAAACCCCTCCTGTATAATGGTGAGCGTTAATTAACCCCAGCTCGCTGTCATACAAGGAGTCCCCCATGGCTGAAAGGCAGAAGACCGTAGGTGTACTGACCGGCGGCGGCGATGTGCCGGGCCTTAATCCGGCCCTGAAGACCCTGGTGAACCGCGCGACCGATAGCGGCTATCGGGTGCTTGGCATAAGGCGCGGCTGGGCCGGGCTCTTGAACCTGAATCGTGGCGATCCGCAGTCGCTGGAGAACTTCGTCATGCCGCTCGACCGGCAGGCGGTTCGCACGGTGGATCGCTTCGGCGGCACCTTTCTCCACACAAGCCGCACCAACCCGGGGAAGGTTGGTAACGCCGAGCTGCCGGATTTCCTGCGGGGCGCGGATTTTGACCCGGCGGCACCGGGCACCCACGATTTCACATCCCACGTGCTTGCCAACCTTGAGCACCTCGGTATCGACGCGCTGATACCGATCGGGGGGGACGACACCCTGAGCTATGCCGAGCGCCTGCACCGGGAGGGGTTCCCGGTGGTGGCCATTCCGAAGACCATGGACAACGACGTCTTCGGAACCGACTACTGCATAGGGTTTTCCACGGCGGTCACCCGCAGCGTGAACTTCATCCACAGCCTGAGGACCAGCGCCGGCTCGCACGAGCGGATCGCCATAGTCGAGCTGTTCGGGCGCAATTCGGGGGAAACCTCCCTGATCTCCGCCTACCTTTCCGGGGTGGACCGGGCCCTGATCTCCGAGGTCCCCTTCGATATGGAAAAGCTCGCCCGGCTGCTGCAGGAGGATAAGAAGGGGAATCGGAGCAACTACGCAATGGTCACCATTTCAGAGGGGGCGTCCATGATCGGAGGACAGATCGCCGAGTACGGTCAGGAGGATGCCTACGGCCACAAGAAACTGGGCGGGATCGGCGTTGTGGTGAGCGAGGCGGTCAAGCGGCTGACCGGCTCCCACATCATCTACCAGCAGCTCTCCTACCTCATGCGTAGCGGTGCTCCGGACTCCCTCGACCTGATGGTCGCCTTCAACTTCGCCAATATGGCGATGGATCTGGTCTGCGAGGGGATGTCTGGGAGGATGGTGGCACTGCAAGGCGGCACTTACCGGCATATCCCGATCAGCTCGATCATGCAGGGGGAAAAGCGGGTGGACGTGGCGGAGCTATACGACAGCGATGAGTACCGCCCAAGGTTGCGCCATGTGCTTGGCAAGCCGATGTTTCTCTACTGATGCTGATTGCCGCTTTGTTTGTGGGCGATCAGTTGCCAAACCAGGTGACTCTTTATGATCGAGATAGACGGTAGCCGGGGTGAAGGCGGAGGGCAGATGCTGCGTACCGCACTTAGCCTTTCCTGCATCACCGGGAAGGGGTTCCGGATCTGCAACATCCGCAAGGCCCGCTCCAAACCGGGACTCATGCGCCAGCACCTGGTCGCAGTCCAGGTTTGCGCCCAGATCTCAGCGGCCGAGGTAGCAGGCGATCAGCTGTCTTCTGAAGAACTGACCTTCGTTCCCCGCCGTGTCGTCCCGGGTGACTATTCCTTCGATATCGGCACCGCCGGCTCGATTCCGCTGGTGCTACAGACCATCATCCCGGCGCTGCTGGTGGCGGGCAGAGCCGGCAGCATCACCTTGACCGGGGGCACCCACGTCCCTTTCAGCCCGTCCTGGCATTATCTCAGTGAGGTCTTTGCGCGGGCACTTTCCCGGCTCGGGGTAAAGCTGGAGCTAACCCTTGAGAGATGCGGATTTTACCCCAAGGGCGGCGGCAAGGTGCATTGCCGTGTGCAGCCGGCCGGCAGTCTGGCAGCGCTTACTGCCGAACAGCGGGGGAAACTATTGCGCGTCAGCGGCTGTTCGGTGGTCGCACACCTGCCGCTTTCCATAGCGGAGCGCCAGGCGCGGAGCGCGAGAGCCGTGCTGGAGGCGGGCCTCGGTAACGGGGTGCCTATCGAGATCACCGTTCGCGAACTGCCGGCCTTCAGGCCAGGGACCTTCATCTTCCTGAAGGGGGAGTACGAGAGTGCCGTCTCCGGGTTTACGGCGCTGGGGGCGCTTGGCAAGCCGGCAGAGCGGGTAGGCGAGGAGGCGGCCCATGAACTTGTCAGCCATGATAAGAGCGGCATGGCTCTAGATCCGCATCTTGCCGATCAACTGGTTCTCTACCTGGCCCGGGCCAAAGGCCGGTCCGTCTTTACCACCTCGCGCCTCAGCAGTCATCTGGAGACGAACCTGCTGGTGACCGGTCGCTTTCTGGATGTCGGTTGGCAGCTTGATGGCGAGCGGGACGGTCCGGGGAGAGTCGTAATCACGCCGATGCCGTAGTGGGACCGGGGACTGGGTGGACTTGATGGACTTGATGGACTTGGGTCGACCTTTCCCGATAGACCAGCCGTTATTTACTTCGTGTCTTGTCCTTCTTTTGATGATAAAGTGCCCGCTTGCACAGCAAGGCCTCTACCGGGGCCCTTATGATCCTGCCAAAGGTCTGCAACCAAAAAACACCACTTCTGCTGTAAAAAAACCCCGGCTTATTAGATGAAATGCCGATGCTGGAGCTTCATGGAAATTATTGAACTGGAACAAAAAAGGCTTTCCTTTGTCTACCACACCATCGAGCACGCGGCGGCTGATCGCGCGCTTTCCATAGCAAGGCACGACGAGCGCACCAAGGAGCTCGAGAGGGAGCGCCTGGACGCGCTCGGCTGGAAGGAGAAGAACGGCATCACGGAGAAGCTGGTCGATCACGGTCACCACAACCCGCGCAAATACCTGGTCGAGTTCGCCCAGCAGGCGTCCCCCTATTTCGGGGTGATCGGCATAGACGACGCCGACCCGAGGATCGGCAAAAAGACCTATCTGATCGGCAAGCAGATGCTCATGGATGGCAACAAGGTGGTCATCGTCGACTGGCGCCGCGCCGAAATCTCGCAGCTTTTCTACGATTTCGAGCAGGGTGAGGAGTACGAGGCGACCATCCGGGGGGTGGACCGGGAAGGGGTGATCACCCTCAAGAACAAGATCGGCATCGACCGCAAGCTCTTGCACCGGATCGAGACAGACAAGGAGGTGTACGAACTGGCGGCAGAGGCCTGGCGAAAGGAGGGCGCCTCGCCCGCCTCGTCCTCGGACACCAAGTCCCAGCAATCCGACCACCGCATGGTGGACATCGTCTCGCTCATTTCGGCCACCCAGTTCGGGATGATCACCAAGGAGTCGGCCGGTTGCACCTATCTCACCGGGTCGGCCGGAACCGGCAAGACCACCGTCGCGCTGCACCGTCTCTCCTATCTGCAGTTCGACCAGCCGGAGCTCTTTCGCCAGAGCCGCTGCCTGGTGCTGATGTTCAACAGGACGCTGCGCGACTACGTGAGAAAGACCTCGAACGAGCTTTTGGGAGATACCCGCGTCGACACCTTCAGTGCCTGGGCGCTGACCGCCCTGAGCGCGCTCGGCGTCACGGTGAAGACCTCCTTCGAGGATCCCTTCGGCGCTCAGAAGAAGAACAGTCTGCTCTGCCGGCTGCTGGCGCGCTACCTGGCTGAGAGCAAGAAGATGGATCCGGTGCTCGACCTCTGGAGATTCTACACCCAGCCCTACCTCGCCGAGGCGCTCTTCCCGGCGGCAAGGGAGCGGGAGGAGTTCCGGCGCGATGTCCAGAGAAAGATCGACACGAAGGACCGCCTCATCTCCTTTTCGGATCTGAGCATCCTGCTTCGGCTCTGCCAGCTGCGGCGTGCTCCCGAGTCGACGGTGGCCGGCGCCTTCAACTTTTACGACCACATCGTGGTAGACGAGGCGCAGGATTTCGGCCAGCTCGAGCTGGAGGCGATCCTCGCCGCCAGTTCAGCGCGCCGCAGCCTCACCATCTGCGCCGATGAAAAGCAGAAGATCCTGAGTTTCGTCGATGCCGACGGCTTTGCCAATTTCAAGGGGACCCTCAATTCCCTCGGGCTCGACAAGGAGACCCTGTCGCTCTCCTACCGGTCGGCACGCGAGATCATGGAGCTTGCCGCACGGGTAAGCGGCCAGCCGGCCGACACCACCCGGGCACGTCCCGGAGTAGCCGAGTTCCACCAGGTGCGCGACTTTGCCGGGGCCGCCGGGAAACTGCGGAGCCTCATCGGCGAGCTCTCCGGCGCCGACCCCAAGGCGCTTACCGCCGTCATCTGCAAGAAGAAGGCGGACATCAAGCCGATCCATGCGGCGCTGGCCGGGGTGGCGGGGCTGCACGGCGAGGGAATCGTCACCTTCGAACCGGGCACCCTGCTCGTCAACAGCCATCAGGTGAAGGGGCTGGAATTCACCAACGTGGTGCTCTGGAACCCGAGCGAGAGCGACTACCGGCAAAACGAGCTGGACCGAAACCTGCTCTACGTCGCCATCACCCGGGCCTGCCAGCGGATAGACATCATCCACTGGAGACCGCTGGCCAAGGCTTTGCAAAGCGGCGACTGTTAGAGAGGCAAGGGGGACTATTCCTTCTCCCTCCGGGAGAAGGTGCCCCGGAGGGGCGGACGAGGGCAGTTGCTACTAAGTGAAAAGACCCGGCAATGCAAGCCGGATTAACTGCCGACGTTCTGCTGAAAAGGTGCAGTCTGAAATCGGCTTTGCCTCCGTCTATCCGGCAGCCACCATTTTCAAGATCATCTGCGTGCAGGTGCTGCTGGTGATGCTGGAGTAAAGCCTGCCGTCAGACTGCTAGGTGTTGTTTACCCCCAGCAGCGCGCATAACTCGTCGATCAAAGCGAGCTGACCCTTCAATATTTTCTCCCTGCACAACCCGACGCCGAACCATGCCGCCCGGTCCACCTCCGGGAATTCCGCCTGCTTTCCGGACCTGGGCGGCCACTCCATGGAGAAGGTGTTGCTGATTATCCGGCCCGGATCGCAGTCCCCCTGGAAAGCCCAGGCCCTGACCCGTTTGCCGCCTGCCTGACGGATCGCGGTCAGCTCCTGGAACTCTCCCTTGGCCTCGAAGCCGGTCTCCTCGAAAAACTCGCGCCTGGCCACTTCGAGCGGATCTTCCCCGGTTGCATATTCACCCTTGGGGATCGACCAGGAGCCGAGATCCTTTTTTGCCCAGAAAGGTCCGCCCGGGTGCACCAGGAAAATCTCCGGATACTGCCCCTTCAACCTGTACATGAGCAGACCTGCACTGTTTTTTGCCATGGCGAGTTCTCTTTATCAGGAGCGGCATGCTTGCCGCGATTACGCTGCGGCGATCGCGGCAGGAATGCCGCTCCTACAGGGGCAGATTACGCGGCGGCGTTCGCCGCAGGAATTCCGCAGGGGCAGTCCCCGGCCACGCTTCTTCAAGGGGGGGAGAGGTGGCAAAAGAGCCACGTTCCTGTAGCTACTATCTATTGGGGTTATAGCTACAGCGCCTTGCCGCGGGGAAGCTGCCATCCTTTCATAATTGCGGCAACCCTTATGGCAATAACCGCGAGGGCGGAAACGGCCAGGTTCACGGAGGAGGGGAGCTCGGTCTGATGCAGGAAATAGAAGAGGGCTCCGCCCACCACGCAGGCCGAGGCATAAATCTCGCGCTGCAGGATCAGCGGGATCTGGTTACTGAGGAGATCCCGGACCAGCCCCCCGCAGGTGGCGGTCATCACCCCCATGATTACCGCACCCATGAACCCCAGGTGGAAGTTGAGCGCCTTGGAGGTGCCTATCACCAGGAAGGTGCCAAGCCCCAGCGCGTCTAAGAGCAGCATGGCCCGGTTCATGCGCTCGAAGCTGCGCGGCGTGAGAAAGACCACGATAGAGGCGGCCACGGCCAGGTAAAGGTAGAGCTCGTTCTGAAAGCAAAACGGGGGGGTGTCGTTCAACAGCACGTCGCGCATGACGCCGCCCCCGGTCGCCGTTACGATACCGAGGATGACCACACCGAGGAGGTCCATGCCCCGGCGCACCCCAGCAAGCGCTCCCGAGGCGGCGAAGGCGACGGTGCCGAGCAGGTCGAGCGCATAGATGATCTCTGCTTGACTGTTCATGGATGCAATTGGTTCCTGTGGTGAAGGGTGTCCGGAAGGTGCAGCGCTAAAGCTGCCGAGGGCCTCGAGGAGCTCGTTGCTGAGGGGCTACTCCTCAGGTTCCGCGTCAACTTCCCGGGTCAGGTGGTAGTCGGGCACGTCATGCCAGAAGCGCTGCTGCAGCTCCTTCATGAGCGGCTCAAGGCTCTTTCTGTCTGAGGCGCTCACGCTTATGGCGGAGAACTTCCTGATCAGCTGGCGCACTTTCATGAAGGCGAGCGGATCGCTCTTCTTTAGTGCCGGGAGGAGGTCCACCTTGTTGAAGACCAGCAGTCTCGGCTTTTGCGCGAGTTCCAGTTCGGCGAGGATGGCGTCCACCTCGTTTATATGTTCCTCGAAGCGCGGGTTGCCGCAGTCCACCAGATGGATCAGCAGGTCGGCGTCCTTCAGCTCCTCGAGGGTCGCCTTGAAGGCACCCATCAGGGATTTGGGCAGGCTGCGGATGAAGCCGACCGTGTCGGTGATGATCACCTCGCGGTCCATCGGAAAGCGCAGTCTGCGCGAGGAGGTGTCCAGCGTGGCGAAGAGGAGATCCTCGGTGAATACCTCGCTTTTGGTAAGGGTATTCAAGAGGGTCGACTTCCCTGCATTGGTGTATCCCACGATGGAGATGATGGGGATGCCGGCCTTGACCCTTTTCTGGCGTCTCTGGTAGCGGCCGCTGGAAAGCTCCTTCAACTCCCGCTCCAGGTGGGTGATGCGGTCCCTGATCCGTCTGCGGTCCACCTCGAGTTTTGTTTCTCCCGGCCCGCGTCCACCGATACCTCCCATCAGGCGCGACATCTGCACGCCGCGCCCGGAGAGCCTCGGCAGCAGGTATTTAAGCTGGGCGAGTTCCACCTGCACCTTGCCGTCCTGGGTGGTGGCGCGCCGGGCGAAGATGTCCAGGATCAGCTGGCTGCGGTCGATCACCTTCAGCTCGGTCAGCTCCGAGATGGAGCGCATCTGGGTCGGGGAGAGCTCCTGGTCGAAGACCAGCATGCTCGCCCCGTACTGGAGCGCCTTGATCAGCACCTCGCGGATCTTCCCCTCTCCCAGCAGATAGCGCGGGTTGAATTCCTTCGGACGCTGGATCACGGTGTCCAGGACGCCTACCCCGGCGGTCCTGGCCAGCTCCTTCAACTCCTCCAGCGAGTCGACTGCCTCCTCCAGGGCGCCCTTGGTGACCGAGATCAGGATGCCGCGCTCCTCGCCGGTCGCAACGACCGTTCCCTCCTTGAGCCCGCGCTCCAGCGTGTATTCAAGGGTCTCGATAAAGGCACGGAAATCGAGGTCGAAGCGGGCAAAGGGGACCGACGGCTCCACATGGTAGGGGAGGGCGTGCGGGTCGGGGGGTACCAGGGCCGCGGTCTGGATGGAGAAACGGTCCGGGTTCTGGGTAAGCTGGAGTGCCGCCACCAGGTCTAGGCGCAGAAGCGATAGGTCGGTCAGGTCGTCGTCCGAAAGCGGCTCCGCCTTCAGGTGGGTGTGCACGAGGCGCACCCCGCGCAAAAGCCTCTTCCCGAGCGGGTAGTCCTCCAGGGTCGGGATCAACAGCCCCCGCTCGTCGCCAACCACCACGTAGGCCACCTCGCCGATGCGACTCACCAGGATGCCTAGCTGGCGCCGTATCTCCAGCGAGATTTCGGCTAATTCCCGGGCGAGTTCCAGCGAGATCACCTCGCCGTGCGAGACCCGCCGGCGGTACAGCCTCTCCAGCCTCTTTACCTGGCTTGGCTTTAGTCCTGTCAGGTTACCGTGTAGTTGTTTGATGGCGCTTCCTCCGGAAGTGAATCAGTTGAAAAAGCGGTCCTTACATCCCGATGATGTTGTAGCCGCTGTCCACGAAATGTATCTCTCCGGTCACCCCGCTTGAGAGCGGGCTCGCCAGGTAAAGCGCGGCGTTGGCGACTTCTTCCTGGCTGATGTTGCGCCTGAGAGGCGCCTTTGCCGCCACGTGTCCGGCGATCTGGCCGAACCCGCCGATCCCTGCCGAGGCGAGTGTCCTCAGCGGGCCGGCCGAGATGGCGTTTACCCGGTTCCCCTCGGCCCCCATGGCCTCGGCCAGATAGCGCACGCTCGACTCCAGGGCCGCCTTGGCAACGCCCATCACATTGTAGCTCGGGAAAACCTTTTGCGCGCCGAAGTAGCTCATTGCGATGACGCTGCCGTTTCGACCCCGCATGAGCGGTGCGGCCTCCCTTGCCATGGCAATCAGCGAATACACGCTGATGTCGAGCGCCGTCGCGAACCCTTCCCTGGTGGTATTCAAAAAAGATCCCTTCAACTCCTCCTTGTTGGCGAAGGCGATCGAGTGCACCAGGACGTCCAGCCCGCCCCAGGCGTGGCCCAGCTGCGCGAACAGGGTCGCCAGCTCGGCGTCGCTTCTGACGTCGCAGGGGAGCATCATGCTCGCCCCGATGCTTTCTCCCAAGGGTATCACCCGTTTGGCCTGCGCCTTGCCCGCATAGGCGAGCGCCACCTCGGCCCCCTCGCGTCGGAACGCTTCGGCCACGGCCCAGGCGATGCTTTTCTCGTTGGCCACCCCGAAAATGAGCGCCTTTTTTCCTTCCAGTAAACCCATGCAGTATCCCTCCTGGTCTAGCTTTCGCCGGACGCACAGCGGGACATGATAATTAAAAATGGTGTCTTTGGCAAGCCATATGGCGTTCTCCGGCTATTGCCAGGCGAGCAGCATAAGGCCGGGCAGACCTCGCTGTGGCTTGCCCGGAAGGCGCACTGGAGAGGCGAGAACGTGACGGAGGTCGCGCTAACGGTCTGCCGCTGCCGCCAGCCGGGGCATAGATCGCATGCGAAAGTTGGCAGCTGAGCTTTAGGAAAGGGGAGGGGGGACGTCCTTTACCGTATCGTCAGAAGCGGAAGGCTCGCGGACCCGCAGGCTGAGTTCCATGGCGGTTAGCCGCTTCTCCATCTCCTCAACCAGAAAGAGGGTGCGGTCCACTCTCCCCTTGATGTTAAAAATGACGAAGGGGAGTATGAACCAGATCACCGTCAGGAAGAAACCGATGATGGACATCATCATCATGAAACCGCCGAAGACTTCCATACCCCCTCCGTTCACGAAACCACCTGTTTGAGCTGGGTTTGCTCCAGCGCCTTTGCCAACTGATCCGGACAGGAGGTGTCGCCCTGGCAGGCGATACCCTTCAGCCGGCTGATAGCCTCGCTGACCTGCATGCCGCGCACCAGGGCCGCCACGGCCTGGGTGTTGCCGGCGCAGCCGTTCACGAACTCCGTTCCGACGATGATGCCGTCCTCAATTTCGATCTCGATCCGGGTGGCACAGCTCCCGGAAGTTTCATAGCTAAGCTGCATGAGGTTTGATTCTCCTTGAAACCCGCCGGGGCACTGGTGCGCCAAGGCGGAAATGGTGGTCCAGCATCAACTGGTCAATGGCTCATCTGAATGGCCGAGCCCAAGCAGTGCCTCTGCCACGGTGAGCCGCTCGGGGCCGGGGAAGGACTGCAGGTAAAGGACGTTGATCGCTGCCAGGGTGGCGTTCAGGCGGTCGAGGTCGATCACCGCGTCTCCCGGTATACTGCAGAGTTCACGGAAGTTTTGCGGGCAGAAATCCACGCCGCTTTCTCCGTCCCGGCTGATCAGCAGCGGCAGACCGTGGGTGCGGCAGATGATCGGGCGCGCCTGGTAGAGCAGGCAAAGACCGTTCTGGAGCAGGGGGCAGGGGGCTTGAAGGGTGGCGAGCGCTGCCGCTTGACGGATAAGGGCGGCATCCGCTTCGGCAACTGCGCGCATCGCCTCGTGAAGGGCTGCCGCCTCGACGGCGAAAATGGAGAGGTGCCGGCAACAGCTGTCGCAACCGGGCCGGCAGGAGATCTGTGAGTCGAAGCGCCGGGCGGTGCTGCTGCAAAGCTCATCCACTCGACTTTTCAAGGCCAGATAGTTTTCCAGACCTGCCATCAATCAGGCCACGCCGCGCAGGTTTTTGGAGAAGGCTTCCATCAGTTCCTTGTTCAGGTAAAAGTAGGGTTTTTCGATGGTGCCGCTGAATCCGAAGCTTTCGAAGTTAACCATGACCGGATCGTCGGTCCGGCCGCTGGAGACGTACCCTTTGGCGCCGGGGTCGATTTCCAGCAGACGCCTCATCGCCTCCTCGCCACCCATGCCTCCCGGGATGTTCAGGTCCAGAATCACCGCGGCGAAAGGGGCGCCGGCCAGGTGGTGTTGGCGGTAGATTTCCACCGCCTGCGACCCGTCGTTGGCGAACTCCACCTGAAAACCGTACCTCTTCAGCGTCTCCCCGGCGACGAAACGGACCATTTCGTCATCGTCCATAACGAGCACCTTGGCGACTGCTTGAGGACTGCCGTTAGTCATAATGTTCCCTGGTTACCTTGTTGTGCAGCTGTGAAAGACGTGATATTAATCTATAGCCTGTCTGCCTGCCACTGGCAAGTTACTTTTTTTCATGTGAGAGGCAATGGTCGGAAAAGGAGATGGAGATGGCAAAGGTGAAATGCCCCGTGACGGCGGCGATCCGGGTGCTCCGGCAAGCTGGCGTTTCTTATGAGGAGCACCCCTATAACTATGAGGAAAAGGGAGGCACGGCGGTCTCGGCGCGCGAACTTGGCGTCGCCGAACAGAGCGTGATAAAGACGCTGATCATGGAGGATGAGGGGAAGGCCCCGCTGGTCGTGCTCATGCACGGCGACCTGCAGGTCTCCACCAAGGAGCTGGCCCGCGCCATCGGCGTGAAAACGGTGGCTCCCTGCTCCCCGCAGACCGCCCAGCGCCATTCCGGCTACCTGGTGGGCGGCACCTCGCCCTTTGGGACCAGGAAGCAGATGCCGGTCTACCTCGAGGAGACCATACTCGCGCTTGAGCTTATCTACATAAACGGCGGCAGCCGGGGCTTCCTGGTTTCCATGACCCCCGCCGAGCTGGTCCGGGTCCTGAAGCCTCAACTGGTCAAGGTGGGAATTTAGAGGGGGTAGCGATGGAGCTTTCCAGTCAGTTCCGGCAGGCAGCAGAGCTGCTGCTGAGGGCAGAGGCGCTGGTTATCGCCGCGGGGGCCGGCATGGGGGTCGATTCAGGACTTCCGGACTTTCGCGGTGAACAGGGATTTTGGCGGGCCTATCCTCTCTATGAGAGGCTAGGCATGAGCTTTGTGGATGCCGCCAACCCCGAGCATTTCGAAAGGGACCCGGCCTTTGGCTGGGGTTTTTACGGGAGCCGCGCCAATCTTTACCGGCAGACGACGCCCCATGACGGTTTCCGGCTGCTTCTTGGCTACCTTCGGCGCCAGGGAATTCCCGCTTTCGTGGCCACCTCGAACGTGGACGGCCAGTTTCAGAAAGCGGGTTTTCCCGAGGACCGTATCCTGGAGTTTCACGGCTCCATTCACCACCTGCAGTGCACAAAGCCTTGTTCCGGCCGGATCTGGGACAACCGGGAGAGCTTTGTTATCGACGAAGAGTCCATGCGGGCCGACCATGTCCCGCTCTGCCCCCGTTGCGGAGCGCCTGCCCGCCCCAACATCCTTATGTTCGGAGATTACAGCTGGATCGCGGACCGGACCGAGCGCCAGCAGGAGCGTTTCCGGAAGTTCCTGGCAGGGCAAAACGGCAAGAAGGTCGTGGCGGTAGAACTGGGCGCCGGGACAGCCATCCCGACCGTGCGCCTGATGAGCGAGCGGATCGGCGCGCTCTCCCGGGCGCGCGTGATCAGGATCAACCCGCGCGAGCCAGAGATCTCCTCCCCTCACATCTCCCTTGCCTGCAGTGCGCTGGACGGTCTGCGCGGCATAATGGGTGCCGGGGATTAGGGAGCGGCGGGGACCATGACTCCCCTCTGATCCGCTCCCCGCCTCTCCTGCTCCCGCTCCCCGCTTCCCCAGAGCCCCGCCAGACGCCTGTTTCCAAATACCACTTGCCTTTTAAATCCCTTGTTGCTAATATGCCCATTTTTTAGGCATAAAGGAATGGACGCAATATGCAAAAGACGGTGGCCATCGGCTCACTCACCCTTAAGAACCGGGTGTTTCTGGCGCCCATGGCGGGTATCACGAACCTCCCGATGCGGCTCATGGCGCGCGACTTCGGCGCTTCACTCACTTTCACCGAGATGGTGAGCGTGAACGGCCTTACCCGGGAGGGACGCAAGAGCTTTGATCTGTTGAAGAGCGTCCCGGCCGATCGGCCGGTAGGGATGCAGCTTTTCGGCGACGATGCTGACATGCTCGCCGAGGCCGCCAGGCTGGTCGAGGAGTACGGCGACCTGATCGACATAAACATGGGGTGCCCGGTCCGCAAGGTGGTTGGAACCGGCGCCGGCAGCGCCCTTCTCAAGGAGCCTCTCAAGGTCGCCCGCATCATACGGAGCGTGCGGAGCGCCACCCGGCTCCCGTTTACGGTGAAGATCCGCACCGGCTGGGTCTGCGGCGACGACTCCTTTCTGGAAATAGGCAGAATCGCGCAGGAGGAGGGGTGCGACGCGGTGACGCTCCACCCGAGAAGCCGCGCCCAGATGTTCGAAGGACGGGCCAACTGGTCGAAGATCGCCCGGCTGAAGGAGGCGCTCGACATTCCGGTGGTCGGAAGCGGCGACCTCTTCAGCGGAGCCGATGTCGCGGCCATGCTGGAGGAGACCGGTTGCGACGCGGTGATGATCGCCCGCGGCGCCATGGGCAACCCCTGGATCTTCAGGGAGTCGCTGGAGCTTCTTGGCGGACAGAAGCCGGCGGCTCCCAGCGCCGCCGAGCGCCTGGCGGCAGCCAGCAGGCACCTCGTCCTCTTTTCCGAACTGGAAGGGGACCGGGTGGCACTCATAGAGATGCGTAAGCACCTCTCCTGGTATTCCAAAGGCCTTCCCGGCGCAGCCCAGTTCCGTGCCGCGGTGAACCGGATCGAGGACCCTTGCGAGCTGAGCGGGGCCATGGAGAGTTTTTTTCATGAATGAGCTGCTGGAAGGGTACTACGCGAACATAGTGGACAGCGTCGGTGACGGCGTCGTGGTTCTGGACAATGCCGGCGCGGTCACCCTGGTGAACCCCGCGGCCGAAGAGCTCGCCGGGATTTCGGCGCGCCAGGCGAAGGGGGGGCTCTTCAGCGAGGTGTTCAAAGGGGAGGCGGCCCTAAACGATATGGTCGCCAAGACCGTCGCCACCGGGATGTCCGTCTCCGATCACGAGAACATCGTCCTGAAGCTGCACGGGAAGCTGACCCCGGTCGGCGCCAGCACCTCGCCGCTTTTAAGTTCCAGCGGCGAGCGGATCGGCACCATCCTGCTTTTGAGGGATCTCACCAACGTGAGGGAACTCGAGGAGGCGGTGCGCCATGCGGACCGCCTCTCCTCGCTGGGCGCCCTGGCGGCCGGGCTTGCCCACGAGATCAAGAACCCGCTGGGCGGCATCAAGGGCGCAGCCCAGCTGCTGGAAATGGAATTTCCCGAAAACGAGGAGTTGCGTGAGTACATAAGGGTGATGCTGAAGGAGGTGCAGCGGGTGAACCTGATCGTGGAGGAACTGCTGGCACTCGCCTCCCCGGGACGCCTGAAGCTCGGCAAGGTCAACCTGCACCGGGTGCTCTCCGATATAGTCCTCCTGCAAAGGCGCGCCGACGACGGCAGGGCTCTCTCCATTCAGCAGTACTTCGATCCGAGCATACCTCCCATCCTGGCAGACGAGTCGCTTTTGACCCAGCTTTTCCTGAACCTGATCAAGAATGCCAGGGAGGCGGTAGGCGAGGGAGGCGTGGTGAAGGTGACCAGCCGCGTGCTTTCCGACTACAGCATGAACCAGGGGGAGCGGCGCGGCCGCATGGTCGCCATAGATATCTCGGACAACGGTCCCGGCATAGCGGCCGAGGTGCTGGAGCACATCTTCACCCCCTTTTTCACCACCAAATCGAACGGGACCGGGCTCGGTCTGGCCATCTGCCAGAAGATCGTCTCCGATCACCGGGGGATGATCCGGGTCGATTCCGACCCGTCCCGCGGCACCGTTTTCACCATCATGCTCCCTTTGATCCAGTAATTTCAATTTCCGCCAGGGAAGGTGAGACCGGTCTGCCCGGTCCGCGGATACCCGGCCCGACCACCCTAGGAGTTCCAGATGTCTATTAACAACATCCTTGTCGCGGACGACGAAGAGAGCATGCGCTGGGTCCTCTCCAAGGCCCTCAGAAAGAAAGGCTTCAACGTGGAACTGGCCTGCGACGGCGACCAGGCGCTCCGGCTGATCAAGGAAAACGTCTACGACCTGGCGATCCTTGACATCAAGATGCCCGGCATGACCGGCCTGGAACTCCTGGACCGCATCAAGGAGGAGCGCAGCGAGCTGTTCGTGGTGATCATGACCGCCGAGGCGAGCATGAAGAACGCGGTCGAGGCGATGAAGCGCGGGGCCTACGATTACCTGACCAAGCCGTTCGATCTCGGCGTGATAGACGCCGTGGTGGAGAAGGTGAGCCGGGCGCGCGAGATGACCTCGCAGGTCTCGCTCCTGAAGGAGGAGCTGAAGGATCGTTACCAGCTGGAGAAGACCATCGTCGGGAATTCACCGGCCATGAGGGAGATCTACAAGACCATCGGCAAGGTGGCGCCCAGCGACGTAACGGTCCTCGTGCAGGGGGAGTCGGGGACCGGCAAGGAGCTGATAGCGCGCGCCATCCATTACAACTCGAAGAGGCTCGGCAAGCCGTTCATCCCGCTCAACTGCGCAGCCATCCCCAAGGAGCTCTTGGAGAGCGAGCTGTTCGGTTTCGAAAAGGGCGCCTTCACCGGGGCCTCCGAGCGAAAACTCGGCAAGTTCGAGCAGGCAAACGGCGGCACCATCTTTCTGGACGAGATCGGGGACATGCCGTTCGACCTGCAGGCGAAGATCCTCCGGGTGCTTCAGGAGCGGGAGATCACCAGGACCGGCGGGAACCAGAGCATACCGGTGGACGTGAGGGTGGTGGCTGCCACCAACCAGGACCTGGAGGATAGCGTGCGCAAGAAGCTCTTCCGGGAGGATCTCTACTACCGGTTGAACGTGATCCCGATCCAGCTGATACCGCTTCGCGAAAGGTGCGAGGACGTGCCGCTCTTGGTCGATTATTTCCTGTCCAAGACCTGCCTGGAACTGGAGGTGCCGCTCAAGCGCTGCTCGGCCGACGCCATGACGCTATTAACCGGTTACGGCTGGCCCGGGAACATCCGCGAGCTGGAAAACACCATGAAGCGCGCCGTCATCCTCTCCCCCGACCCGCTGCTGGTGGCCGCGGACTTCCCGGTGCTCAGAAGCAGGCAGGGCGACGGCAAGGGAGAGGAGCTCTCCCTGGAGGGGATCGTCGACCTGAAGCTGCGCGGCAGCTTCACCAACATGGAAAGGATGGAGAGCGGCGACGTCTACGCGATGGTGCTGGAGCAGGTGGAGAGGCCGCTGATCCGCTTCGTGCTGGAGAAAACCCGGGGCAACCAGGTGCGTGCCGCCGACATCCTCGGTATCAACCGCAACACGCTCAGAAAGAAGATCACCGAGCTCGGCATCGAGCTGCGCAAGGAGTAGCCAAGGGGGGGGGAGCCACTGGCAACCCACACCCTTTATTCCTTCTCACTCCGGGAGAAGGTGCCCCGCAGGGGCGGATGAGGGCGCTGCCATGGAAGGGCAGGTACCCCGTCGCAGATAACGGCCAGTAATAGAATTTATCCCAGAGCTTCGCGCTTTGTAGCACCGATGGAAATCCCCCCCGCCCCCCTTTGTCAAAGGGGGGAGAAGACCATCCTCATTGAAGTTGACGCTGATCGGACTGAAAACAACGGGTTTCTTAAAAAGGAGGCGGCATGACGCTGATGGAGAGGTTTTTTCTGGATAGGGAGAGCGCGCAGCTGGTAGTGGTCGACGTACAGGAGAAGCTCTGCCGCGCCATGGATCCGCAGGTGCTGGAGAAGCTGACCGGCAACATCTCCATACTGCTCGACACGGCGGCGGAGTTAGGCCTGCCGGCCATGGCCACCGAGCAGTACGTGAAGGGGCTCGGCGAGACGGTGCCGGCGCTGAAGGAAAAGCTGACGGCGCCAAGCCTGGAGAAGATGACCTTCAGTTGCTGCGGCGGCGACGGGTTCATGGAGGCGCTCGCCCGCACCGGCCGCCGCCAGGTGATACTCACCGGGATGGAGACCCATGTCTGCGTGCTGCAGACCGCCCTGGAGCTGCTCTCCAACGGGTACGCGGTGCACCTAGTGTGCGATGCGGTGATGAGCAGGCGCAAGGACAACTGGAGGTCGGCTCTCAGCACCCTGACCGCGGCAGGTGCGGTGCTGACCTCGACCGAGGCGGTGCTCTTTCAGTTGCTGCGGGTGGCTGGTACGGAGGAATTCAGGAAACTCTCCAAACTGGTGCGCTGAGGCGCCTTTCGCCTTCGATGAAGCGGCCGATATCCCGGGCCGCTTCCTCGGGGAGCGCCAGGAACTCGATGCCGAACCCTTCGGGCATCGAGCTTTTCTGCCGTACCTCGCTGGTGTTCACCCAGGCCACGCGTCCCTTTGCCGTGACCACTGATCCGTACGGTTCGGGAAGGGTGAAGATGAGCTCGAGCAGGGCCCCCTGTTGCAGGTCGCAGGCCGTGGAAATATAGACGCCGCTTTGGCTCAGGTTTCCGATGTAGCCGGAGAAGGTGACGCCCGAGATCCGGTAATTGACCTTCTGGCGGCAGACGATCCTGTGCTCGCGCCGGTCTATGGACGGGAGCAGCCTGCGCGCCGTTTCCAGAAAGAGGCGGCGGTCAAGCGGTTTGGTCAGGAAGCCGTCGCACCCGGCGCCCAGGCAGAGCAGACGGTCCGCCTCCTTTCCTTCCGAGGTGATCATTACCACCGGGGTCGATTTCAGCGCGGGATTCTGCTTGATCGCCCTGCAGCAGTCAACCCCGTTCATGACCGGCATGTGCAGATCCATGAAGACCAGCGCGGGACGCTCCAACTTGCAGATCTGCAGTGCCTCCTGCCCGTCACGCGCCGTCAGTACATCGACTGCCGAAAGCTGCAGGTAATCCCTCTCCAGTTCGATAAACATGTTCACGTCATCAACCAGCAGGACCTTTTGCGACATACTACTCCCGTTTAAATCAGAAAATTCATTCAGGGCGTCATTTCGAGTTGGCAGCGGCGTGGAGTTACAAAAGAGTTCACCCGCAGTTATCTGGAGGCGGCACTCCCGCCGCGATGGTCGCAGCAGACCATCGCGGCAGGAGTGCCGCTCCTCACGGGAAATTGCCCGGACCGCGCCGGCCGGCCTTACATCTTGCTGGCCAGCCTCTTTGCGATTACGTCGTGGTTCAGCCAGTAAACCGGTGCTTTCGGCTCCCAGGAAGAGTCGAACATCAGCCGGCCCACCCCCTGGAACACGCCCCTGGAGAGGACGGCGCAGATGATCTCCTTTTGATCCGCATTCATGCCGATCAGCTCAGCCGAGCAGTTGAGCATGTACTCCTGCTGCTGCGGCGAGTTGTGCTGAGGCCAGCTGTCGAAGTCGCGGGTGGCTGTCACCAGAGGAGAGGAGAGGTATTTGTTGGCGCACTGAAGGAGCGTGTCGAGGTCGATCCCTTCACTCAACAGCCCCTGGCATTCCCTGGCGATCTCCTTTTCCCCCTCGATCTCGAGGGAGGCGAGCAGCGGATAGAGCGAATTTTCCACGCCGAGGAAGAGCGCGCTGGAGTTGGTTTGGATCTCCGGGCAGTTGTAGACGGTCGCCTTGATCCCCTTGTTCCAGGCGTCAATGGCGATGTCCTCCAGCCGTATCTTCGCCCACCCCTGCAGGTAGGGGGTGTAGGACTGCCAGACGTAGGCGCCGTTCACCAGGACCTCGCAGCCGTGGTAGCCGTAGGCCGCGTAGCGGACGGAGAGCCGCTCCCGCAGCGCGGCAGTAGCCTCGATGAGGTAGGCGAAGGTGTCGGCGGTCACCTCGTCGAAGCTTTTGCTGCAAAGACGCCCCATGTCCGAGTTCCAGAAGGCTTCCGAGGAGAGGAAGCGGTCGCCCTGGCCCTTGAAGAGCTTGTTCAGGATCGGCATGAAGACGCGGGCCCGCGGGATGCCCCCTGCCATGGTGTGCACGATCACCAGCTTCCCTTGAGCCGGGAGCAGCGCCTCCAGCTGGGAGACGACCGCCGCCAGATTGGTGCGAAACCTCCTGGTCCCCTGCTCTTTGGAGTAGTCGATCTGCGCCTGGTCCAGGTTGACCGAAGCCCAGTCGTCTGGCTTTACCCCCTTGAATCTGTCGACCGGGGAGACGCCGTCAAGGCCGGGCTCCATGTCGAAGCCCGCTTCCAGCGGGATGTTGATGATCTTGCCGCCCAGGGCCGCCTCTGCGGTGGCGAGTTCTTCGTCCGTCAGGGCGCGCAGCCGTCCGTCCGTGTCGCGCCTGCCGACGGTGGAGCCGATGATGATCATCCCCTTGGCCCTGGCCTCGTCGACGATGCCGTTCGCGTAGCCGCGGCCGAAAAGCTCCCCGCACAGAAAAAGCACATCCCCTTTCTCGAATCCGGCCGTTGCAGGTACCTCACGCAGTGCATTGTATCTTGTCATATGAATTGATTTCCTTTCTCTTTGAAATATGCGCTGTAAGCGATTTTTTATCTATGGGTGACGGATTTAATATTCATCCCGGTGGCTCAGATTCTCGAAACGGGTGTATTCGCCGCGGAAGGCGAGGTCGACCGTCCCGGTCGGGCCGCTTCGGTGCTTTCCGATGATGATCTCCGCCTTCCCCTTCAAATCCTCGTTGTCCTTCTCGTACACTTCGCCGCGGTAGACGAACATGATGATGTCGGCGTCCTGCTCGATGGCGCCCGACTCCCTCAAGTCGCTCATCATCGGCCGCTTGTCGGCGCGCTGCTCAAGGCCGCGGTTTAGCTGCGAAAGTGCCACAACAGGTATGCAGAGCTCCTTGGCGAGCGCCTTCAGGGACCGGGAGATCTCCGAGATCTCCTGCTGGCGCGACTCCGGATTGGCGCTGCCGCGCATGAGCTGCAGGTAGTCGATGACGATGATGCCGATGTCGTGCTCGGCCTTCAGGCGGCGCGCCTTGGAGCGGAGTTCCATCACCGAGATGGAGGGGGTGTCGTCGATAAAGATCTTCGCGTCGTGCAGCCCGCCTGCCGCCTTGGTCAGCTTCGGCCAGTCGTTTTCCAAAAGGTGCCCGGTACGAAGCCGGCTTAAGTCGACCCTGGCGAGCGAGCAGAGCAGCCTCTCGACCAGCTGCTCTTTGGGCATCTCCAGCGAAAAGATGGCGGCCGGGTAGGTCTTCTCCGAATCGATGGCCGCGTACTGGGCGACGTTCATGGCGAAGGTGGTCTTTCCCATGGCGGGACGTCCCGCGATAATGACCAGGTCGCCGGAGTGGAACCCTGCGGTCAGCTTGTCCAGATCTGCGTAGCCCGAGGGGACGCCGGTCACCATCTCCTTCTTCTCGTAGAGGAGCTCGATGTTCCGGATGGTGTCCTTCAGGATGTCGCAGACCTGGTAGTAGGCGGGGCGGATCTTGTTCTCGGAGATCTCGAAGATCACCTTCTGTGCCGCGTCGAGCAGCTCCTCGACGTCTATCTTGTCCTCGAAGCCCTTGCTGACGATGTCGGTGGCCGCCGAGATCAGCTTCCTGGTGATCCACTTCTCCTTGACGATCTTGCAGTAGTAGGAGATGTTGGCGGCCATCGGGACGAAGTCGACCAGGGTGGCGAGGTAGGCGCCGCCGCCGACCTCATCCAGCTCCCCCTTTTTACGGAGGATGGTGGTCATGGTGATCAGGTCGCACGGCTCTCCGCGCTCGTTCAGCTCGATCATGGCTCGCATGATCTTTCGGTGGCTCTCCCGGTACAGGTCGTCCGGGGTGAGGATTTCCAGCGCGCGGTTGATCGCCTCGTTGTCCACCAGGATCCCGCCCAGGATGGACATCTCCGCCTCTATGCTCTGCGGGGGCAACTTTCTCATGTCCATTTGGTTCATGCGTTTTCCTTGGGTTACTGTTCCAGCTTGAACCGGGGATAGTACCTTTATCCGGCCCGCCGGTCAACTACTTTGGCTGAAAACCCGGGGCTGCGGGGGTGCGGGGGAGCTCCTATCCGCCGCACTCTCTCAGAAAGGCGAGGGATTTGAGCGGCCGGTCCAGGTGGAGGTCGATGGCCGGGTTGAGAAGGAGGTCCGCCTCCCTCAGCAAGTCAGCGGGGAAATGGATCGAGCCGAAACGCCCTGTCTGCATCGCCCTTGCCAAAAGTCGCGCGGTCTCTTGCGAGACACCCCTTACCGCCAGTTCGGGCTGATAGCCGAGGATCTTCAGCAGGTTTACCGTAAAGAAGCGCCGGTCCGAGGCGTAAGGGGGGGCTAAGTCGAGTCTTTCCAGGTAGCAGTAGAGCAGGCGGAACAGGCGGGGGTTCGGGTCTTCATCGGGTGTGAGCCGCTCCACCAGTTCGCAGGCGTAGGCGGCCGAGCCGATCTGGGTCAGTTCCCCCCGGATCCCCGGGAAGATGCTGAGTATGTCGGCAGAGGCGAGGGTGGCGAGCCCCGCCCCCAGATGCAGCTGGAGTTTCAGGTGGGCGAAGGTTTCCAGGGCGCCGGCGAAGCGCTTGCGGCTGCGTTTGGCGCCTCGGGCGATACCCTGAAGCTTCCCCTGTTCCAGCGTGTACAGGGACACTATCCGGTCCGCCTCCCCGTAATCGGTGAGGCGCAGCACTATCGCTTCGGTCTCGGCTTTTCTCATCGGACGAAGTTAGCACCTCGCACCGGCCAAAGTCAAGGAAGCGTAGGATAGGCGGGAGCATTCCGGCTTGGCTTAAGTCTTTGCCGGCGGCCTAGTGTCAGCCTACCTGAGCCCGAGCCTGTGCAGTATGATCCCCAGGTACTTGTTCAGGGGGTGGTTTCTCGGCAGCGAGCGGATGGGAGGGGGCGTCCGGGTGCCGAACTTGGCCAGCTCGGCCAGAAACTCCGCCCCGCCCCCCAGCTGAACCCCTTTTCTGAGCGTGTTGAGACCCGCTTCCCTGGCGCCTGACATGATTTGGACCCGGCCTAGGTTGAAGCAAAAGCGGGAATTCTCCGGCTCGGCTTCCAGAGCCTTTTCGGCCAGCCGCTCTGCGGCCTGGCTATCGCCGCCGCTCTTTGCCAGGCAGTAGGCGAGGTCTGAAGCAATCTCCGGGCTTTCGGCAACCGCCAAAGCCTGCTCGAAACAGCGTCTGGCGAGAAAGTAGAGCTCCCGATGCATCGCTTCCAACCCCTTCCGGCGAAGCTCCTGCACATCGGCGCCGGGCTGGATCCGTTCCACCCTTTCAAGGACAAGGAAGCTCACCGGCGGTACCAGCTCGGGCCTCTCCTCCCTTTGGAGCTCCAGAAAGGAGCCCGGTATTTCGGGGAAGTGGACGTCACCCTGATAGCTGCCATGGACGACGGTGAGGTAGATCCTCTGGCAAAAGCTAAGCGCCTCCCGGAATATCTGCTCGCCGCCGCAGATAAAAATCTCCTCTTCGTCTTCAGCGGCCGCGATCGCCTCCTGCAAAGAGCGGGCGACCTGGCACCCCTCGATGCTACCTGCGGTCCGGGAAAGAACGATGGTCCTGCGGCCGGGGAGCGGGTGGCCGATCGACTCGAAGGTTCCGACCCCCATCACGACGGTGTGCCCCATGGTGATCGACTTGAAGCGTGCCAGGTCGGCCGGGATGCTCCAGGGGAGCCTGCCTTCCCGCCCGATCACCCTTTCTTCCGACATTGCCGCTATCAGGGAGATGATCATGGAACCTCCGGACTGTCTTTTTACATCTGATGCATCTGCTATCGGCTTACTTTCGCCCGGCATTAGCGATATTCGCGACTGGGGCCGTTTATTTCTTCGGACCACCGGCAAATGCGACGATCGCGGCAATGTCGCTCTTTCTACCGCATGGTCACCACCGTGACGCCGTCACCCCCCTCGAAGCGCTCTCCGGTTCTAATGGAGGCGACCAGCGGGTGACCGTCCAGGTAGCTGCGCACCCCCTTCATCAGGGCGCCGGTCCCCTTGCCGTGCACGACTCTCAGCTCGGCAATGCGGTCGAGCGCCGCATGATTCAGGAAAGGCTCCAGCTCGCCGAGCGCCTCCTCGACCCTCATGCCGAGCAGGTTGATGGTGGAGACAGGCTCGCCTCGCTCCTCCTGCTGTACCCGTTTTTTCTGAATCTTATGCTCTTTTCCCTGGGGCCTGGAAAGGGTGGCCAGCGGAACTTCCAGCTCCATGCTCCCGGCCCGGACCCGGACCCGCTGGTTGCGAAGGTCCACCGAGAGGATCTTCGCGTCGCAGTTGAGCGGTTTCACGAACAGGGTGTCGCCGACCGCGATCCTTTCTGGTGGAGCCTCAGCACTCGGCTGCAGCTCGGAGAGCACCTGCTCGACCTCTGCCGCCGCCTGGTCCAGTTTTCCCTTGGCCTCCCGGGCCTTGTCCCGGCGCGCCTCCTCGATGATGCCGGACACCTCGCGCCTGGCCTTGCCGATGATCTGCTGCGCCTCCTGGTACCCCTTCTCCTTGGCCCCCTTGAGCAGCTGGTTCGCCTCGTCGACCCTTTCGGCGAGCTTTCTCTCCGAGCGGGCCAGGGTCTCTTCGCGCTGGGCGAGCTCCGCGAGGGTCCGCTCCAGCTGCTCGCGCTTCTCCTTCAGATCGCGCAAGAGCGCGTGGAAATCTGCCTCCATGGAGCCGATCATCCCCCGGGCAAAGCGCACGACCCGCTCCGGCAGGCCGTAGCGGCTGGCGATTTCCAGCGCATGAGATTCGCCCGGCTCGCCGACCGTCAGCCGGTAGAGCGGGGCGAGTTTCTGCCGGTCGAAGGCCATGGCCGCGTTCACCATGGCAGGCTCCCTCTGCACGAAACCGATGATCTCGGTCAGGTGGGTGGTGGCGATCACCAGCGCCCCTTTTCCCTGGAGCTCCTTCAGGACCGCGCAGGCGATCGCAGCACCCTGTCCCGGTTCGGTCCCGGTGCCGAGCTCGTCCAGAAGCACCAGCGAGCCCCGGTCCGCCTTCTCGATTATGTAGGATATCTTCGAGATGTGAGCGGAGAAGGTGGAGAGGCTCTCTTCGATGGACTGCTCGTCGCCGATGTCGACCAGGATGTCCGAAACAAGCGGCAGCAAAGAGCCGGGCGCGGCCGGGACCGGCATGCCGCAAAGGGCCATCACGCACAGAAGCCCGGCGCTCTTGATGGCGATGGTCTTGCCGCCCGTGTTAGGCCCGGTCACCACCATGACCCGGTTCTCTGCGGCCAGTTCCAGGTCGAGGGGAATCACCTCTTTGCCCATCAGGGTCAGTATCGGGTGGCGGGCGCTTTTGAGCAGGATGCAGGGCGTCTGGGAGATGACAGGTGTCTCGCTTTTGAGCCGGTCGCTCAAAAGCGCCACGGCGTTCACTATGTCGAGTCGGACCAGCGCCTCGAACTGCTCCAGCATCAGCTGCGCATCCTCCCGGATCCAGTCGCAGATCTGTCTGACGATCCTGATTTCCTCCGCCCGCTCGTCGGCGGCCAGGTTCTCCAGCTCGTTGGCGAGCGAGATGATCTCCAAAGGCTCCATGAAGGCGGTCTCTCCGGAGTTGGAGACGTCGTGCACCACCCCCGGGACCATCCCCTTCGAGTCCATCCGTACCGGGATCACCCAGCGTCCCGACCTCTGGGTGATGAAGTCGTCCTGCAGGAAGATGGCCGTGTGCCTTTCGCGCACGATCTCCTCCAGCCTCCGCTTGATCCTGGCGGTGAGCCCCTTCTTGCGCCCGCGCAGGTCGGCCAGAAGCCGCGACGCGCTATCGAGAATCTCTCCTTCTTCGTTAACCGTGTGTTCCAGTGGGTTCAGCAGGTCGGGGAAGCCGGTGATCGAGCCGGCCTGGGAGAGCAGCAGCGGCGTGTCGGTGCGAAAGCCGATCTGCGCGGAAATGGCGGTCATGACGCGCAAGGTCGGGATGAAGCGCTGCAGCTCCAGGGGAGCCAGCACAGCACCTGCCGGCCGCACCGCTTTTATCTGGCGGGTGATGTCCTCAAATCCGGAGAGCTTCAGCGAGATGCCGAACCGGGTGAGTTTGCGGATTTCCTCCACCACGCCGAAGCGGAGTTCCATCTGGTCGCGCCCGGCCAGAGGGGTGATGGCGAGAGCCCCCAGGCGGGACGCCTCGCAGTGGGCGAATCCGGCGACCGTTTCCAGGATCCTGTCGAATTCCAGCCGCTTGAGTGTTTCCTTGTCGATCATCTATGTAACTCCGGCGAAGATTGAGGCTAAAGTATAGCAAGGCAGGTGACATCGCTGTCGCGGCAGCTCACAGAAACCAGCTAACCGGCCTGAAGAGCCGCTCCAGGATGCGCACCGGCCAGCCTCGCATCTCGTGCTCCTCCAGGTGGATGCGTCGCGCCCCCTTCAGATCGGTCTCCAGCATGTCGGCTACCTGGGAGCCGAAGTCGCGGCTGTCGACCACCACGTTCAGCTCGTAGTTCCTGTGGAAGCTGCGCTGGTCCAGGTTGGCTGATCCCACCATCGCCCAGCTTTCGTCGATCAGCAGCACCTTCGAGTGCAGTACCGCGCTGTCCAGCTCGAAAATCTGGATGCCGTTTTTGAGCAGCTGCGCGTAATAGGTTCTGCTTACCAGACGGACCAGCGGGACGTCGCTCTCAAAGGGCAAAAGCAGTCTCACCTGCACGCCGCGCCCGGCGGCTCTCAGCAGGGAGCGGGTCACCCGCGGCCCGGGGATGAAGTAGGGGCTCGCTATGGTGACACTTTCGGAGGCTCCGGCGATGGCCACCCTGAAGGCGCTCCTGATGAAGGAGCGCTTGTGATGCGGGCCGCCGTTCACGATCATCACCTTGGCGTCTCCCGCGATCTCAGGTGCCGGGGCCGGGTCGCCGAACTTCGGATGGCTGCCGCGCTCTTCCTTCCAGGTCTCACGGAAAAGCCGCAACAGCTCCAGGACCGCCTCCCCCTCGATGCGGATTCCCACGTCGCGCCATTTGGCGAGCGTGTCCCCCATACCCGAATAGACGTTCGCTATGTTCAGGCCGCCGGTAAAGGCGCACCAGCCGTCGACCACCAGGACCTTGCGGTGGTCCCTCTTGTCGAACCAGGTGATCCCACGGCTGAAGGGGGGCGGGTTGAAGGCGGTGCAGCAGACCCCTCCTTTGCCGAGCTTCTTGAAGAAGGAGGCCGGTGTGTCGAAGCAGCCGATGTAGTCGTAGAGAAAGTAGACCCGTACCCCGCGCGCGGCCGCCAAGAGCAAGGCGTCAGCCACCAGGCGGCCGGTCTCGTCGTCACAGACCGTGTAGAATTCCAGGCAGACGCTGGTCTTCGCCAGGGCAATTCCCTCAAGGAGCGCCGGGAAGAACTCCGAGCCGTAGCGGTAGAGCGTCGCGCGGTTGCCAAGGAAAGAGACCGCGTCCGTGTTTCTGCGGAAGAGGTCGAAGAACCTCGCCGTCTGGAACAGCAGCTGCTTTCTTTTTCGGCGCACGCGTGTCATAGGTCGCTTTCTTGCCAGTAAGAGGCGGACAGGTTATGGGAGCCGGATGGCGCGCGCAAAGCGAGAAGCGCGGAAATAACGTCGAAAAACTGGCATTACTTCCGCGCTCCATTCAGCTTGGCGCCTATCGGGTTCAGACGGGCGTCAGACGGAGATTACTTCCTTCACACCGGGTACCTTGTCCTTGAGGGTTCTCTCGATCCCCATTTTGAGCGTCATGGTGGACATCGGGCAGTGCCCGCAGGCGCCCACCAGGCGCACCTTCACCACACCGTCGTCACCCACTTCAACGAGTTCCACGTCGCCGCCGTCAGCCTGCAGCGCGGGCCGGATATTTTCCAATACCGCTTTTACCTCTTCTACCATTTCGTCCTCCGAATCGGTGCCTTGTTTTTGAATAGCAACCAGGGGTTGTCTTGTTTGCGACAGCTACCAGTTTAAAGGAATGGCGGGACAAATGCAAAGCGCCATATAAAGTGAAGAAAGGATAGATCCCTGCCTCGAGTCACTGGGAGTAAGAGCCCCGGGTCAAATCGTGACGTGCGGAAAAGCAATAGCGGCCGCTTCGACTATTCGCCGTGCACGCCCGGTGAGGTGAGCGGGTAGGGGGCCAGCACCTCGTCCAGCGCCTTTTCGGTGAGGATTCCCCGCTCCAGGACCACCTGCCGTATGCTCTTGCCGCTTTTGGCCGACTCCTTCGCCACCTCAGCCGCCGCGGCATAGCCGATGCTCGGCGCCAGCACGGTGGCAAGTCCCACCGACTGGTCGAGATAGCTGCGGCAGCGCTCCTCATTGGCGCTGATCCCCGCCACGCAGAGCCGGGTGAACTGCCGCAGGCAGTTCTTCAGTATTTCCATGGAGAAGAGCGTGTTGAAGGCGATCACCGGCATCATCACGTTCAGCTCCAGCTGCCCCGCCTGGGCGGCGAGGGCTACGGTCAGGTCGGCTCCCATCACCTGGAAGCAGACCATGTTGGTCACCTCGGCCATGACCGGGTTCACCTTCCCCGGCATGATGGACGAGCCGGGCTGCACGGGGGGGAGGGCGATCTCGCCAAGTCCGGTCCTCGGTCCCGAAGACAGGAGCCGCAGGTCGTTGGCGATCCTGATCAGGTTCACGGCCGTCCCCTTCAGCGCGGAACTTACCGAGACGAAAGGGTCCATGTTCTGCATACGCTCGATCAAGTTCCCGCTGCGGGATAGCTCTTGCCCTGTTTCGCGGGCGAGCCCCTCCACGATCAGGTCGATGAAGGCCTCTTCCGCGTTCAGTCCGGTACCGACCGCAGTCCCGCCGATGCCGAGCTCGCGCAGTCCCGGGAAGGCCCGCTCGATACCGGCGCGATTATGGTCGATGGCGGCGGCGTAGGCGGCGAACTCCTGCCCCAGCCGGATCGGGACCGCGTCCTGCAAGTGGGTGCGCCCCGATTTCAGGATGCCGTCGAACTCCTGCGCCTTTTGCCGGAGGGTAACGCCTAACCCTTCCAGTTCGGTGTTCAGCAGCCCGGCGAGCTCCAGTGCGGCGAGCCGCATGGCGGTCGGGAACACGTCGTTGGTCGACTGGGCCATGTTGACATGGTCGTTCGGGTTCACCCGCGAGTAGTTCCCCAGCTCGCCGCCCAGAAGCTGGTTGGCCCGGTTGGCCAGCACCTCGTTCACGTTCATGTTGTGGGAGGTGCCGGCGCCGGCCTGGAAAGGGTCGACCACGAACTGGTCGGCGAATTCACCGGCCAGCGCCTGGTCGGCCGCCCGGACGATGGCATCCCCAAGCTCCGCGTTCAGCCTGCCGGTGGCCATGTTTGCCAGGGCCGCGCATTTCTTGATCCTGATGGTGGCCCGGACCAGTGCCTGGTGCGGCTTCAGCCCCGAGATCGGGAAGTTTGCCACAGCCCTTTGGGTCTGGGCGCCGTAATAGGCGCCGGCCGGGACCTCCACCGTCCCCATGGTGTCCTTCTCAAGACGCGTTGACATATGGCTCCTTTTGAGCGCAGCGGCCAAGCCGGCGCTCGGCGGTGCTAACGGGCTTCCAGAAGACGCAGTTTCTCGGAGACCACCCTCAGGTGCTCCTCCTCCTCGCGGCGCAGCGATTCGATCATGCCCCTGCCGTCGGGGTCGGTCGTCTGCATCAGCAGTTCGTCGAAGTAGGCGATCCCCTTTTTCTCCACATCCATGGCGAGGCGCAGCGCCTCCAGGTCGCCGGTTTCAAAGCCGACGCCGGCCTCGGTCCCCTGCGGCTCCAGGGTGATGGTCGGCCCGCCGTAGAAGACCCAGCTGCCGCCCTGGTTGAGCGCGTTGTAGAGCTCGGTAAGCTTCAGGTAGTGGGTCTCTTCGCTCTTGGCGAGCCACCTGAACACCCTTTTCCCTTCGGGGTTGAAGGTTTTCTGCTCGGCGCGCGTGTAAAAGTCGAAGGTCTCCTTCTCTATCTCCATCCCGCGCATCAGGGTGTCCAGTACGGTTTTTCCAGCTTCGCTCATCGTGTCTCCCTTACTGTATGATATTTCCTGTTTTCTTGAATGAAGGCGCCTGTCATTTACTGCAGTGTACTCTGTGTGAAGGCCCTGCTTCAAGCAGTTTTCCTGTGCCGTCTCTTTCTCAGCGGACCAGTTCTGCCAGTCCCAGCAGCTCTTCCACAGTCTTTGCCTCGAATATCGCACAGCCCAGTGATTGCGGAAGTGCCAGATCCACCTGGAAACGGTCACCGACAAACAGGGTCTGGTCGGGCTCCTGGCCGATCGCCTGCAATATCCTCAGCAGCACGGCCTGGTCAGGCTTGGGCAGCCAGTGATCCTCTATGGTGAAGGTCTTCCGGAAGAGCCCGCTGACGCCGATCTGAGCCATGATCGCTTTCGAGAGTTGGCGGTTGTTGTTGGTATAGACATGCAGCTCGAAGCGCTTGGCCAGCAGCTTCAGCAGTTCCGGGACACGGCGGTCCAGCTCCAGCACGCCTTCCGGGTGGACCTCCTGGCTCATCCTCTGGTGAAGATCCTGCAGGTTTCCGCCCAGCGCCTGCACGGCGCGGCTGAGGGTTCCCTCGGCTTCGCTGGCGGCGCGCGCCTCCTTCAGGAGTGCATCGGCCTCGGCTTCGGTGATCCCTTTCAGTGAGGCGAGGTAGCGGCAGGCGCTGAGATTTACCTCCCGGCCCAGCCGCTCGTCCTGGTAGAGCGTCCCGTCCAGGTCGAAGACGATCGCCCGTAAGCGGTTCGCGCGCAAAAGGGGGGCGGTCAAAGAGCCATCCCCCATTTCCTCATGCAGAGAAGCTCCGGGTTCTCCACCCCCTTGGCCTGGATCAGCACCTTGAAGGTGTCCCCCATCCCCCCCTCCGGAAGCATCAGTTTCTTGAGCGCCAGCCTGTGCTTCAGCTTCTCCTGCTCCGTCTCTGCCCCGGCCTCCAGCCTGACCAGTTCGTCGATCAGGCCTACACCGAGCAGGAAGCGGTACTGCTCGCCGTACCAGGCGGTGGCAAGGCCCGCGTCTTTCCCCGCCTCCATCAGCTGGCTGAAGTTGATATGGGTCGTTATGTCCTGTTCTCCGACCAGCAGGTAGGGGTTCTCGCCGGTATGGTGCCGGTGGTAGCAAAGAAGGGTGCCGCCTCTTCTCTGCGGCGAGTAGAGCTCCTCGGTCAGGAACCCGTAATCGACGGTGAGCACGAAACCGCGCTGGAGGGCCTTGGCCGCGGACGCAATCCAGCCGGGTGCGGCCAGGTTGATCTCCGCTCTCTGGCCCGGGATCAGTGTCACCCGGTACCTTTCCAGGTAGGCTGCGATCTCCGGGGTGGATGGGGGGTGAAGCCGCTCGCAGAAGCCGTCCTGGTCGGCGCCTACGTACAGTTCCTTGACCCCGTCCCCGGTCATTTCCACGATGTGCACCGGCATGGCGTCGAACAGTTCATTTGAGATTAGGCAGCCGGTGAAGCTCAGGCTGCCGCTGGCCAGCTCCTCCGGGGCGCTCCAGGCCAGCCGCTCTCTGTGGGCCGCCAGGCGCCCGGCCTGGGCCTGCTGGAGGGTCGGCTCTTTCTCTATCAGGCGGTAGATAAGCGCGTTATATAGAGGTGCATTAAGCTCGCGGACGGCGTCCAGTATGTCCATGGCGAGCTGGCCGCCACCGGCGCCCGCCTCGGCAACGGTGAAGGGGGCAGGGGAGCCGAGCAGCTCCCAGAAGCGGCCGATCTCCTTCGCAATCATGCGGCCGAACGCGCTGTGCACGTTCATGCTGGTGTAGAAATCGCCCTCCGCGCCGACTTTTCGCCCGGGCGAGGTGTAGTAGCCCAGTTCGGGTTCGTAAAGAGCCGCCTCCATGAAGGAGGCGAAGGTTATCTCCCCATGGGAGCGAATCCGGTCGAGAATGAGCTCGGCCAGTTTCGTGTTTGCCGCGGCATCTGCCATTTGAAGCCTCCTGAAGAGTTTCTTATATATACGGTATAACGGGGCTTGTCAACGGATCAGGGGTCTGGGAAGGGCTTTGGGCATCGTTTGTGGGAGCGGCATTCCTGCCGCGATAGCCGGCGTGCAATCGCGGCAGGAATGCCGCTCCTACGGTTTTTCCACTGACTCGTAGAGTAGCGCCGAGTCACGCACCATGCAGGCAAGCTCGGCGCGCAGCTCCTCCGGGGCGAGCAGTTCCGCCTGGGCGCCGTAGGAGAGGAGCCAGGAGAGGATCTCCATCTTGCCGCCGGCCCGGAAACAAAGCCGCAGGGAGCCGTCCGCCTCCTCGTGAATCTGTTGCGAGACGTGCCAGACCCGGTCCTTGATGGCGTGGGCGATGCCCGCTGCGAAACGGATCTCCACCTCCATGGGCGGCCCGGCCACGATCCCGAAGGCCTCCCCGAGCGCCTGTCCCGTCTGGAACCCCTCCGGGATCTGGAAGCGCTCCTTTCCCGGCTGCACCGCGGTGATCCGCTCAATCGCGAAGGTCCGCAGGGCCTGGCGCTCGTGGGCGAAGCCGAACAGGTAGATCCCCCCCTTCTGGAAGAGCAGCGTGTAGGGGTCGATCCGGTAGCTTTCCGACTCGCTCCGGCCGGCGGGGTGATAGTGGATGGTGATGCTCTGCTGGTAGAGGAGGGCTGTGCGGATCAGTTGCAGGCTTTCGGCGGACCTTCGGTAGTCGCGTTTTCCCTGCAGGAGCGGGTGGGAGACCTGGGCGATCCGCTCCATGTGGGCGGCCAGGCGCGGCGGCAGCACGGAGTTCACCTTCCTGAAGACGCTTTGCATCTCCTCCAGGAAGGGAGTTCCGTTCAAAAGGTCGAGCTGGGAGCGCAGAAGCGACAGGGTCATCAGCTCCTGCAGGGTGAAGCTTATCGGGGGGACGTCCTTGAAGCGGGTCAGGAAGCGGTAGAGCTTCTGGCCGTCCTGCCAGTCGGAGATGAGCGGGTAGCCCGCCTCCTGGATGGCGGTCAGGTCTCTCAGGATGGTGCGCCGGTCGACGCCGGTCTCTTGGGCGAGCTCCACGGCAGATATGCCGTGGCGCGCCTCGATCAGGCGGATGACGTCGTGCACCCGGCCGGCCTGAGAGTATTTCCTGGCGGGACGGCCCTTCTGCATCACGGTTTCTTCGGTCTGGCGGCCCTGGGTGCCGGTCTCTTGTCGCCGACTCTACCCTTGTCGGCGGGCCTACCCTTGTCGCCTGGCTTGCCGCCCCTGCCGAAGGTCTTCAACTCGGTGCGCGGGCGGGGCTTGCTCCTCTTGTAGTCCTTGACGAACATGTCGTCCTCGGCCCACTGGGTCGGGATCTTCTGCTTGATGTACGCCTCGATCGCCTCGATGTAGAAGGCCCCGTCCTCGTCGGCGAAGGAGATTGCCATCCCCTCGGCTCCGGCGCGGGCTGTGCGGCCGATCCGGTGCACGTAGTCCTCGCAGTCCTGCGGCAGGTCGTAGTTGATGACGTGGGAGACCCCGTCGATATGGATGCCGCGGGAGGCGACGTCGGTGGCGATCATGATCGGCAGGGTGCCGTCCTTGAAGTCGGCCAGGATCTTCATCCGCTTCCTCTGCTCCACGTCCCCGGAGATCACCTTGGCGGGATACTCGTTCACGTTCAGCCGGTCCTGCAGGTACTCGGCCTCGCGCTTCGTGTTGACGAAGATCATGGTGCGGTCCATCCCCTTCATCTTGAGCAGTCCCAGGAGCAGCGGGAACTTCTCCTTGCGGGAGACGTGGTAGAGCACCTGCTCCACGCGCTCGGCGGTCATCTGCTCCGGCGTCACCGAGACCTTCTCCGGCATGTTCATGAACTCGTAGGCAAGCTCCATCACCCTCGGGTTGAGCGTCGCCGAGAAGAGCATGTTCTGCCTCTTGTCGTAGTTCGGGAGCTTTCTGAGGATGAAGCGCAGGTCGGCTATGAACCCCATGTCGAACATGCGGTCCGCCTCGTCGATCACCAGCGCCTCCACGTCCTTAAGCGAATAGACCTTCTGCTTCAGGTAATCGATCAGGCGCCCCGGCGTGCCGATCACGATGTCGGCCCCCGCCTTCAGCGCGTCGCGCTGTTTCATGTAGTCGACGCCGCCGTAGATCGCCTGGATGTTGAAGCCGGCGTACTTGCCGAGCAGCTGGGCGTCCTTTTCGATCTGTACCACCAGTTCGCGGGTGGGGGCGAGGATGAGCGCCCTCGGGTGGTGCTCGCCGCCGCTCTTCTTCTGGTTCAAAAGGCGGGTGAAGAGCGAAACCAGGAAGGCCGCGGTCTTGCCGGTTCCGGTCTGGGCCTGGCCCGCCACGTCCCTGCCTGCCAGTGCCAGCGGGAGCGCCTTTTCCTGTATGGGTGTGCAGTCGGTGAATCCGGTTTCTTCGATTCCCTTAAGTACCTCGGCCGGAATCTGCAGCTCTGAAAATTTCATGGTGTTGGTCTTCCTTTTTTGCATTATTTCAAGAGGATATAATTAGCATAATATGCTGAAAATGGCAATTGAAAGCGTCCACCGTTAAAGAATCGCCGGGGCGGGGAGGGATTTTTTTGCTCCTGGGGGCAATCTTCACTTCACCGCCATGCGCGGCTGTGGTATCTTCGCCAGCAGAAAACAGGCAAAGAGGGGCAGATGACGCAATCATTCATTCATATCGAATCACCAAACTACCTGAGACTGGAAAACCTGCCGACCCCCCCCGACTGGGACGCGGTGTTCGGCAAAAAGCAACCGCTCGCGCTGGAGATCGGCTGCGGCGTGGGCGACTTCATGCTGAAGACGGCCCTCGACCAGTCGGAGAAGAACTTCATCGCCATAGACTTCTACAATAAAGGGTGCTGGAAGAGCGTGCGCCGCCTGGACCGTCACGGCCTCACCAACGTGCGGGTGCTGCGCGACGAGGCACGTCTGTTCGTCACCGACCGGATCGCCAAGGGGAGCCTCTCCGCCCTCTACATCAACTGTCCGGATCCCTGGCCCAAGAAGCGTCACCGCAAGCGCCGCCTGGTGAACCGGGAGTTCGTGGAGTTCATGATGGACTACATGGCTCCCGGCGCGGATTTCTACTTCGCCACCGACTTCGACGACTACGGCCTCGACGTGGCTCAGATGCTTCCCGAGGTGGCGGCGATGGAGAACAGGTTCGGCACCGACCTCTACCGGCACGAGTTCCCGGGCTATCACCTCTCCAAGTACATGCGCAAGTTCATGGCGGAAGGTAAACAGATCTACTTCGTCCACTACCGGGTGAAGTAGCGCTTGAGCGGGGGGCATACAGGCAAGGAAACAAAGAAGGGGACGCAAAGCTTGCGGCCCCCTTCTTTGTTTTGACGGATGCCGTCAATCCTGCTCCTCTTTGCTTTGTGGCCAAGCCTCTTAGCGGTTCTCCGCAATATATTTCCCTGCAGCGCGTGCTAAAAGCGCAGAGCGGCTCATATGGTGCGATCCCGCGAAACGGTCGATGGTTTTGAGGAGATTCTCCGGAAGGGTGATGTTCACCCGCTTAACCCGCGTGGATATCTTGGAGATATCTATGTCGACCAGCATCCAGGCCCCACCCTGATAGGTCGGGTCCTGCGCCAGTCGCTCAATCGGCGTCGGCGCGGGTATTTCGATATTCTCTCCCTCAAAATAGACTTCTGCAGCCTCTTGGATCATGTGCGGCAGTTCCTCCCACGAGTCTGCCGCTGAAAAACAACCGGGAAAGTCCGGAATAGTGATCCCGTGAGAGTGCGTCTCATCTCCCATATGCAGATAAACCGGGTACAACATTTTCTTACCTCCACTCCCAACCGGCTTGCCGGTAGATATTGCGTAACGTACCGATCGGAATGTCCTTGCGGGGGCAGGGAACTACCACATGCCCCGGCTTCGTGCGATGTCTGAACTTCCGGTGGTCGCCCTTCCCGCCGATCCACTCCCAGCCGTCCTCTTCTAGGCGCTTGATGATTTCCCGGCTGTCCATGATTGTGTATTTATACACACAGTGTCAGAGTTATCAAGCGGAAAAATGTCCGCCCATCAGGCCGGGAAGTTCCGCAGCAGATGCCCCTTGATGGTCGATTCGAAATCCGCCTCCCGGTCGCTGTGGTAGACAAGCGAAGAGCCGATCTCCGCCGCCAGTATGGCGAAGAGATACTTGGGCGGCAGGTTCTTGATCCTCCTGTTGTACTTGGGCTCCTCCCGGAGCATGCGGGGTAGGTGGGAGAGGATCGCCCTGCGGTAGACCGGTTGAAGGCAGAGCTGCGGCCGGTTCTGGAAAAAGCGGAAGATGGTGGCGTAGTGCGCGTTGATCTCGCCGCTCAAGGCGTCGGAAATCTCCGTGCAGATGAGGGTGGGCTGCTCGCGGCGCCGCTTCAGGATCAGCCTCGCCTCGTCCGCCGCCCGCTTCTCCAGGATCTCCAGCACGTCGCGCACGTAACGATCCTTCTCGGCCAGGAACTCAGCTTCGGTCAAGAGCAGGTTGGCGATGATCTCATAGGAGGAGGAGATCACCCCGCACTTGTTGGCGGAGGCGTCGCGCATGATGATGACCCCCTTTCTCTGCAGACAGACCCTCGCCTCAGGGGTGATGAAGGAGTTCGCCCCCTCCACGATGGCAGGGGCCGAAGGGGCGCCGTCCGGCAGCAGATACTCCTGCCAGTTGTCCTTGTCGATGGTCTCCGGCCGGCCGCCCGCCGGGATGAAGAGATCCGCTTTTACCGTGAAGGGGAGGCTCGCGTAGGCCTTGGAGAATTCGTCCGTGGAGATCCACTGCTCGCGCACCCCCTCCGAGGTGCGGGAGACCTTCCGGAACAGCTCGCGCAGCCCGTCGCGCCGGCTGCCGCTTCTAAAGATCATGAAGCCGCCCGGGTGCAGCAGCTGCGGGTTGAAGGCGTCCAGGTCCTCCCTGAGGACGATGCGGGATAGCTCCTCCCGGTCGGCCCCCAGCGGGTCGCAAAGGGCCGCCGTGCCGTCCAGGATGAGGCGGATGGCGACCTTCGGGGCGCGCTCCAGGAGGATGCGCATGGCGTTACCCGCCACGTCGCCGTTCGGGCCGCCGGTGAGCTTCACGCTGAACGGGTCGGCGTAGATGTCGATGCCGAGCTCCGCCATGGTTATCTCGGCGAATTTCACCACGCCTGTGGAGGTGACGCCGTACTCCTTGTGGTTGATGCCGACTTCCTTGCTGGACATGATGCCGATGCCGAGCAGGTAGCCGCGGCGCTTGGAGATGCGGGCGATGTTCTCGATCATGGAGTCGTGCATGTTCTCGTCCGGGCCGAGCTCGATCGGCTCGTCCTCCCGGTAGTAGTCGACCACCGCGGGGAGCTTCGCCACCCCGTCCACGGTCACGAAGATGTCCAGAAAGGCGTTGGTGACCCCGTGCTGAAGCTTGTAGAGGCGCCAGTTCTCCAGCTCGCGCTCCCCGCTTCGCTGCAGGTCTGCGGCGTCCAGGATCAGCACCAGCTTGGAGCCCCCCTCGTAGATGTCCTTGTTCTTCAGGTGCTGGGTGTGGGCGAGCACGAAGTTCTCGCGGAAGATGGTGTTGGAGTTGGTGACGAAATCGTCCGTGTTGCGCGCGATGACGGTGCGCCAGCCGCCGCGGGCGATGTCGGAGAAGCCGATGTGATAGCCAAAGCCGTAGCGGCTGAAGAAAAAGGTGACCCGGAAGGGGAGGGCCTGCGGCAGGTCCGAGGTGACCTGGTCGCCGAGTTCGCTCAAGTAAGCGGGGTCCAGCCGGAAGGCGAGCGCCTGCTTCTCCAGCACGAAGAAGTTGGTCTTCAGCGTGTGGGTGATGAAGATGAGGCAGCTCCGATAGATGGCGCGGCGGACCTCGTCCAGGTAGCGATGCCCCGTGTTGTACCCCTCCACCGCCTGGTTGGTCTCTGAAAGCAGCAGGTTGTAGAGCGGGTGGCGCTCCGTTAGGGCGGGGTCGAAGCGGGCCCGGAACAGTTTCACGAGCTGCAGGGCTATCTCCGGGTGCAGGTGAAAGGCGTTTTGCACGTCCTCAAGCCCGAAGCGGTCCGGCTGGTTGTGGGCGAGGTTCGTGTGGCAAAAGGCGATGAAGGCGTTGGTAAGCGAGGCCTCCTCTCCGGTCATCACCCCGGTGGTGACGAACTCGCGGTAGGCGTACCCCTTGGTGGAGACGATCTGGGTGTTGTAGAGCTCCTGCTGCAGCCTGGTGAAAAGCTCTGAATCGATCTCCATGATCCCGCCCTCGCGGTTGCTGACGTAGAAGGTCCCCAGGAAGTAGGGGTGGACGCCGTTTGAGACGGTGAGGCAGTAGGCGCGGTTCACCCCCAGCTCCAGCCGGTTGAAGACCTCCAGCAACTGCAGCAGGAATTCCTTCTGGGGCGGGTTGCCGACGGCGAAATGGACCCTCGACACCGTCGGGTCGGGGGTCGCTTCCACGTAAAGGTAGAGGCCGCCGCTTCTGCCGGCCTTTTGCTGCAGCTGGAGTACCTGCGCCACCCGCAGGGGAGAGGAGACCCTGACGTAGCTTTCGTTGTTGAGCCAGAGGATGCGCAGCAGGCGGTCGAATTCCTTCATGTCGAAATCGGGGTAGCTGCGCCTCAACTCGGCGGCGATACGGCGGGTAAGCGCAAGCGGGAGCTCGACCGACCTCCAGGCGAGGATGTCCTCGTTTCTTTTCCTGTCGAACTCGAAGCGCTGGATCTCCAAGGCCTGCTCCATGCAGGGAAGCGCCCCCTCGGAGTGGGTGAACATCGCATAGGAGATCTCCCGGTCCTGGAAGTGGCGCAGCGAGTCGTACAGCGAGCCCGCCTCGTTCACCCGGGCGAGGATCAGCGTCTTGTCGCGGTCGGCCAGGATCAGGCGCCGGTTGTGGCGCAGCGTACCCAGTCCCCGCTCCAAAAGCGCCAGGGCCTCGGGCTCGTCCTGCATGGCGGTGAAGAAGTAGGGATTGATCTGTTCCTTGAGCCATCTCCGGTTTTCGGCAAGCTCGACAGACGCGCTCTTTTTGTCAGTAGAAGTGCTACCCATGCTTCTTTCCCCTTTGAATGCGAAGTCAGGACCGGGCGCTAGTATATCAACGGTCAGCCCGTTTTGTTTAGCCATTTCTGCTGATGACTGAAATAAAAGAGTGGCGCCTTTGCTGTGATCAGACGATTGCTCTGGAATAGGGAACATTTTCGTCTCCATTGACTGACAGCTCCCCTTTTAAAGCGGCCGGCCTTCAGGTAAATCTGCGGGCAAAGGAAGAGCGACTCAGGGTTGGCAGCGCAGGAATAACATTGAAACGTGGCCCCGTAGCGGGTATGATGCGGAAGTTTTAGAAAAGGTCTCAGGGAGGCGCATTGCAAAAATATCTGACAGCGGAGGTCCCGGGAACCGGCGGCGCCATCAAGGGGAGCCCGGAGGATTTTCTGGTTGAGGAAATCCCGGCCTACCAGCCGAGCGGGCAGGGCGAGCACTGCTATGTCCTGATCGAGAAGCGCGGCATCGCGACCCTTGAGGCGCTGCGCCGTCTTTCCAAGGCGCTGGGCGTTCAGGAGCGGGACATCGGCTACGCCGGCATGAAGGACTCGATCGGCGTCACCAGGCAGACCGTGTCGATCCCGAGGGTCGCCCCCCAAACGGTGCTTTCCCTGCAGATTCCCGGTGTCACCATCCTCTCCGCAGTCCTGCACGGCAATAAGCTGAGACTTGGGCACCTGAAGGGGAACAGCTTTGTCATCAGGGTGCGCGGGACGGCCCCCGGCGCGCTTGCCCATGCCGAGGCGGCGCTGGCGATCCTGGAGAGGCGGGGGGTTCCCAACCGCTTCGGCTCCCAGCGCTACGGCGTGCAGGGGAACACCCATGAGATCGGCGCGGCGATGCTGCGCCGGGATTATAAAGGGGCGGTGGACAGGCTGATCGGCGACCCGGCCGCGGTGAACGACGAGCGCTGGGCTCTGGCGATCGAGGCCTATCGGCGCGGCGAGTTTGCCGAGAGCCTTGCCCTGTTTCCCGGGCACTTCCGGGTCGAGCGCGAACTGCTCGGCCGGCTGCTGCAGCGCCCGGACGCCTACGACAAGGCGTTCACCGTGCAGCCCCGCATGAAGCGGCTCTACCTTTCCGCCTTCCAGTCCTCGCTCTTCGACCAGGTGCTGGAGCAAAGGCTTGACAGCCTGGAAGAGGTAGCCGCGGGCGACATAGCCTTCAAACACGAAAACGGCGCCTGCTTTCTGGTGAAGGAAGCCGCCGTCGAGGCGGTGCGCGCCGCCTCCTTCGAGATATCGGCAACCGGCCCCATGTTCGGCTGCACCATGATGGAGCCGGAAGGCACCCAGGGCGAACTGGAGCGGGCAGTGCTGGCGGCGCAGGACCTTACCCCCGAGAGCTTCAACCTGCCCGGGGCGCTCCGCATGGAGGGAGAGCGGCGAGCCTTGAGGGTGGCGCTTGGCGGAGTCTCAGTGCAGGGCGAAGCCGAAGACCTTGTAGTCAGCTTCTCTTTACCGCGCGGCGCCTACGCCACCTGCGTAATGAGCGAGATCATGAAAACAGAATAGTCTCTCCTGGCTCCATGTCCCCCGGAGGGCGAGCCAGCACCCTCCCCAAGAGGAGGAGCCATGCCCCCACAAGAGGTGGAGCCATGTTCCCACAAGAGGAGGAGCCATGTTCCCTCCCCAGGAGGGGGAGATAGGGAGGGGGACTCAGCCAGTTCTTCGCAGAAGTCGAGATCTCCCCTTAAGACCAACTCCTGTTGATAGCCGATACCCGCAGTAGTTTTGAGGAACATCTTTCTTTGCGCCTCTGCGTGAGCTAATTTTGAATTTGACTATCCGAAGGGGGTACGAAAAAGTGAAGAAGCTGCAACTGAAGGCGCCTGCCAAGGTGAATTACCGTCTGGACGTGCTCGGCAAGAGGGCTGACGGCTATCACGAACTGAGAATGGTGATGCAGAGGGTGGATCTGTGCGACGACCTGGATATCACCTTGACCGAGACCCCCGGTATAAGAGTCGTCTGCGGCAGCGCGGGCGTGCCGGATGGACCCGGCAACATCGCCTGGCGTGCGGCTGATGCGCTGTTAAAACTCTCCGGGCGTAAGGAAGGGATCGACATCTCCATCACCAAGAGGATTCCGGTAGCCGCCGGCCTGGGAGGCGGCAGCAGCGACGCGGCCAGCGTCCTCATGGGAGTCAACGAACTGCTGGAGTTAGGCCTGTCCGATCAGCGCCTGATGGAGATCGGCGTCAAGCTCGGTGCCGACGTGCCGTTCTTCATCTTCAAGAAGCCCGCACTCGCCGAAGGGATAGGCGACCAGCTCACCGCGCTCGACCAGGTACCGTTACTCTGGGTCGTATTGGTGAACCCCGGCATACACGTTTCGACCGCCTGGGTTTATCAGAATTTGGCATTGACAAGCAAAGAAGCTGTCGCTATAATCTCGCGTTCATACAGCAGCCTCGATGAGGTCTGCGCGCTGCTCTCCAACGATTTAGAGCCGGTCACCTGCGGGAGATTTCCGCTGGTGGGAGAGTTGAAAGAGCTGCTGATTGCCGAGGGTGCCAAGGCGTCCCTCATGTCAGGCAGCGGTTCCACAGTCTTCGGGCTTTTTGCGGACGAGGGCACGGCACGCCGGGCAGCAGCCGAGATATCCAAGGCGCGCCGCTGGTTTGCCGTCGCAGTCAGGACCATCTAAGAATTTCATATATACAAGAATTATTGGGGCGTCGCCAAGCGGTAAGGCACCGGATTTTGATTCCGGCATTCCCAGGTTCGATCCCTGGCGCCCCAGCCAGTAATAACAAGCACTTATCCTTAAATGGGTAGGTGCTTTTTTTTGTTTTTGGTGCAATAACGAACCGGAATCAAGGTAACGGGAAGAAGGTTGCAAGCGCAGTGAGGGGGGTTGGTATTCAGTCGGAGAAAAACAGTGGCTTAGAGAGCCTATTTTGCCCTTGAAAAGTTGGCTTTAAGCTCGTAAAAAGCACGTTATTTGAATGTTAATTTTGTGCATACAGGTGTTTACCTTGGTCCGACCCCAAAGCTACAAAGTTAGCTTGGGAGGTGAAGATGTTAGAGCTGTAACTGGAAAGTGTAAAAGTTATCAGAAAGTTGAATATATAGGGATCTTACAATTGGAACAGGTGTATGGTGACATCGTGCTGGGCCCGACACTGGCTTTCATTGTGACATGTTTTATTATGGCATGACCTTGGAACCTCAAGGAAAATGTCAGTAACTCGATTTGTTTTGTTGTAGTTGTATGAAAGTTCTTTCATTTCGCACGGGGCTTATGATATAAATGCTGGTCACTTCGGCTTATGACGTATAGTTGCCTAAAATAGTGAATCTGTTGTTGGATAATATGGTAAAAGACGTTTATGATACCAAGGATTCTACAAAATGAGTATGTCCGGTTGTGGTTTATTGAGCGGGGATATTGCCAGCTAAAAAAATTGGTTGGTATCCTGTACTGCTAGTAATGGGTTGAATTCAATGAACTGTGATGGTGTCAGATAAGGGGAGCTTTTATGAGTAAGTTCAGTGATAGAACTTTGTTAAAAAAGAAAACACAACTTCTAAAAACTATTAGTACTGGGAAACAAGATGCACGATATATCTGTTCATATTTCAAATGTGAGTTCGATTTAAAATCCTATGAAAAAGTATATAACCAGATAAATTATCTTAACAAAAACAATGAAATGCTATTTTCAGGCCCGTTGCCTAAATCCTACACAACAATAAGAACTGTAGACCCGTTGCTTTACTCGGAATCGTTCAAAACTGAATTCGAATGGTGTATTTTCACAATAATCCAATTTAAACAATTAGTATTTGATTTCCTAGCAAAAAAACAGAGTTTTGAACATGCGTTTTTGATAGGAGATTATTCTACTGCACTTTCTGTGCTGGAAGATATTAATAATAAAATAGGTTACTCCTTGTGGGCGGTCGAGTGTAATTTTCTTGTCAGTGAATTTCAGGGCGGTATTACAAAAAACCTGTCGTATCTGACTGAGTTGAGTAAAGAAGAAGCGAACTTGCATTTGTTGATCCTAGCGCAGTTATATAGCAGAAAATCAGAAAAAAATATCACCATTGCAAAGTTTAACGAATTCTTTAATGACATCCTTGAGGATGTGCCCAGTAGCGCTAAAAATTACTTCAATTTTAAATTCAACACTAAAACTGTTGTGACGGAAGATCTTAAATACATTCTCCAAGTTGAAAGTTGTAGCTCGATTATTGATAAGTATTTGTCTCTAATGATGGTCGCTAAAAGCTGCATAATGCAGAATCTCGAAGAAAGTCCTCTGGTAGTAAAACACTTAACTAAATTTTTTGCGGATTTCCCTGACGAAAATATTAGCTCAATCTTGAATATACACAACTTGCGAAACGGCACACAGGTATTTAATGTCAGCCAAAATAAAAGCAACGATCTCGTGGATTGTGTTGAATTATATGCTGTGCGCATTCCGACGAAGTCGGCCGCCTATTCCGACGCAAGTCGGCCGGCTGTTCCGGTTGATGTCGGCCGGGTATTCCGGCTGAAGTCGGCCACCCCCT
>Ga0209317_1000269_pt1 | contig 67280 bp, 54 predicted proteins | sample RifGroB2_FD_183994 | JGI IMG/M metagenome (GOLD analysis project Ga0209317, IMG submission 183994) | Soil microbial communities from Rifle, Colorado, USA - Groundwater B2 (SPAdes) (version 2) | ecosystem: Environmental > Terrestrial > Soil > Unclassified | place: Rifle, Colorado | collected...
TGGCCACTAAAATCTAATGTCTTACTTTGTGTTTGCATAAGTTTTGGAGTTTTATTGTTTTTGTCTTCAACTCTAAACTAATAAATTCTCTGGAACTTATGCTTTTACAAACATAGGGCCTTGACTTTTTTATACTTTTTTATCTTCCCATTTATCCATACTTTTGCGGCTCAATCAGAAAATTAAAATGAAAAATAAATCCTGGGTTCCGTTTGGAGCTGCTCTTTTATCTATGATATTCTGGAGTTTTTCTTTTGTCTGGGTAAAAGTGGTGTACGAAGCTTACGGACCATTAACTACCGTTTTATTCAGGCTACTAATCTCATCAGGATTATTACTCATTTTCACAGTTGCCAGTCGCAAATTGCAAAAAATGCATTCGGGAGACCTGAAATTTTTCATTTTGCTGGCCTTTTTTGAACCCTTCCTTTATTTCATGGGAGAAAGTTATGGACTGAAGTACGTTTCTTCAACGGTGGCATCCGTTATTGTGGCAACAATTCCGCTGTTTTCACCCATTGCAGCATGGTACTTTTACAAGGAAAAGCTCAGCAGAACCAATCTTTATGGCTTGATTATTACCTTTCTCGGCGTCAGTTTGGTAGTGCTCGACACTTCTTTCAATTTTACCGCATCACCTTTGGGTGTTTCTCTTGAATTTCTGGCGGTAATGGGGGCTATAGGATATGCCAGCACTTTGAAAAGTATGTCGCACCGCTACAATACGTTTACCATCATTACCTATCAAAACCTGATTGGCGCAATCTTTTTTCTTCCGTTCTGGCTGGGTTTCGAAATGAAAGATTTTACTCAGGTACCGTTTCATGCAGAAGCTTTCTGGGCTATCATTAAACTGGCAATTTTTGCTTCAACGTTTGCATTTATCCTGTTCACTTACAGTGTGCGGAACCTTGGAATCAATAAATCCAACATTTTCATCAACGTTATACCCGTATTCGTGGCCGTTATTGCCTACATTGTTTTAGGCGACCAACTCAATTTTCATCAAATGATCGGAATTGCCATAGTTATCTCCGGATTATTTTTAGCTCAAATCAACTGGAAACGTAAAAAGAATGGACCAAATCCCATATATCAAGCCTGAAAAACTCAGAGAATTCTCCAATAACCGGAGGCAGGATTTCACTTTGCTTTTCAAAAAACTGAAGGCAAAAAAACCAAAAAATCTGGATGATGTATTTCATGAATTGCATGACGAAGCTTTCGATCAGTTCGACTGCCTGACTTGCGCCAACTGCTGCTCAACCATCAGCCCGATGATTACCGAAAAAGATGTTGAGCGCCTTGCCAAACGTATGCGAATGAAAGCAGTTGATTTTATTGCGCAGTACCTGTACATAGATGAAGATAAAGATTACGTTTTCAAGCAAACGCCTTGTCCTTTCCTGATGTCCGACAATTATTGCATGGTTTATGAAGACCGGCCAAAGGCTTGTCGCGAATATCCGCACACCGACCGCAAACGTATGTACCAAATCCTGAATCTGACACACAAAAACTGCGAAGTTTGCCCGGTAGTATTTTGCATTACCGAAGAGTTAGTGAAGAAGTTTTAGAAGCCCCTCCCTAACCCTCCCCGAAAGGGAGGGAACTGTTGGTTGCAAAATTTATTTTTCTGAGCATTTATCAATTTGACATTTCACCTTTTTTATCTTCAAATTTCCAAATCAACAAATCAGCAAATCTTTTCTGCCAACTGCGACTGACCACTAATTACTTCTCCGGTCTTCCGTCTTCAGTCTTCGGTCTTCGGTCTCCATTCCCATTAAACTAAAGTTAATAAAGATGAAAGCCTTACTGGCCCGTTAGGTTGTTCAAAAGCCTTTTTCTATTTTTGGTGGAATTATTCAAATAAACTATTAAAAACCCATTGATAATGAGAAAAAAAATTGTTGCCGGAAACTGGAAATGCAATACAACCGTTCAGGAAGGTGTTGAATTAGCCAAAGCTGTGAATGAATTAGTTGCCAAAGCTGATGCAAAAGATGTTGTGGTAGTTCTTGGAACTCCTTTTACCCACCTAACCAGCGTTGTTGCTGCAGTCGACAATAAATTAGTCGGTGTTGCTGCTCAGAACTGTGCAGCAGAAGCAAAAGGCGCGTTTACAGGCGAAGTTTCGGCTGCGATGGTTAAATCAACCGGGGCTGAATTTGTGATTTTAGGTCACTCTGAACGCCGCGAATATTATGGCGAAACTAGCGAAATCCTGAACAAAAAAGTGGCATTGGCTCTTGCAAACGGATTAACTCCAATTTATTGCTGCGGCGAAGCTCTTTCAATCCGTGAAGCAAACGAGCAGAATGCTTACGTTAAAACTCAGCTCGAAGAAACCATTTTCAACCTGAGCGTTGAAGATTTCTCGAAATTGGCAATCGCCTACGAACCAATCTGGGCAATCGGTACAGGTGTAACAGCATCAACAGCTCAGGCTCAGGAAATGCTGGCCTACATTCGTGGTTTGATTGCTGAAAAATTTGGCAAAGCTGTTGCTGAAGAAACTTCAATTCTATATGGTGGTAGCTGCAACGCTAAAAATGCTCCTGAATTGTTTGCCCAGGCAGATATTGACGGTGGATTAATTGGTGGCGCATCACTGAAAGCAGAAGATTTCCTCGGAATAATTACTGCATATTAAAGAAGTTCGGAATTCGGAGTTCGGAGTTTCAACTTTAGGCACGCCAAACTTTAGGCACTTCGCACTTTTTTCAAAAAAAATACTAAGGCTGTCTGTTTTCGGGTGGCCTTTTTTTATGCTACTTTTGGCTTTCTACCATTGCTTTTCCCTTTTCCTTCTTTTCTAATGACTTTTTCCTTTTTTACTAATGACTAATGACTTTTTTCTATGATCTATACACAAATCAGCTTTAAACTTAATCCAGACAACCAGGAAAACCGCGAAATATTGGTGGCCATGCTTTCTGATCTGGCTTTCGAAAGTTTTGATGAATCGGAAGAACAGATTATGGGATACATTCCCGGAGAATTGGTTCATTCAAATGAAATACTTGAAGTCACTTCTGCCCTGCCCTTTTCAGTTCAAATTGAAAATGAAATGATTCCGGATAAAAACTGGAACGAAGTGTGGGAGAAAAACTATTTCAAACCGTTGCTGATTGGGAACCGATGTCTGGTTCGCGCTCCTTTCCATACGGAATACGAACCGGCGGAATTTGAATTGGTGATTGAACCCAAAATGGCTTTTGGAACCGGAAACCATGAAACTACTACACTGGTTGCCGAACAAATACTGAACATGGACTTAACCGGGAAAACAGTATTGGATATGGGTTGCGGAACCGGAATTCTGGGAATGCTTGCTTCGCTCAAAGGTGCAAAAAGTGTTACTGCAATTGATATCGATACCTGGTCGTTTGAAAGCACGTTGGAAAATGCCCGGCTAAATAATATTTTTAACCTGGAAGCCAAACTGGGAGATGCCAGCTTGCTTGGAAATGAAACTTATGAAATCGTTTTTGCCAATATTCATAAAAATGTCATCATCAATGATTTGCCTGTTTATGAAAGCGTTTTGCAATCGGGCGGAAAACTTTACCTGAGCGGGTTTTATAAGCACGACATGGCCGATGTAAAAACAAAAGCCGAATCGTTGGGACTTCAGGAAACTGGATTTCAGGAGAAAAACAATTGGGTGGTTTATTCATTCGCTAAACCGTAAATGAGTCATCAGTTTCAGTAAACCAGTAAAATTTTACGGCTTAAATGGAATCCAAAACTAGTATCTTGCATCTCGCAACATCAAACTCATGAATCGAATAGTTCAATACCTGACCGACAATTTCGGGCAAACGTTCACCAATGGAACAAAGAAAGAAATTGCTGATTTAATGAACACTTTAAGCCGAGAGCAGATTGGTGAATTACGTTACCGTTTATTTAATGAAGCGCGAAGATTGGAATTAACCAGCGGCGGACAGCAGTCTCTTTTCTGGTTACAGAATTGTTTTGATTTGATAGGAGAATACAAATTCAGTATGCACAGGGTTTTGTTTAGTCCGGGAACGGATATTCTGGAATCGATTTCCGATTTACTAAAACAAACACACAAAACGCTTGATATCTGTGTTTTCACCATTACGGATGAACGTTTGGCCAGCGACATTTTCGATTGTTTTCAACGTGGAATCAAGGTCAGGATTATTACAGACGACGATAAAATGTATGATCATGGGTCGGTCATCAAAGACCTGAATAATGCGGGAATCCCAATCAAAATTGATCACTCGCAATACCACATGCACCACAAATTCGGAATTATCGATTCGCGGATAGTCTTTACCGGCAGTTTTAACTGGACCTATACCGCATCAAAACACAATCAAGAGAACCTTTTGGTAACCTCAAATTACGAAATTGTAAAGCAATACACCGAACAATACGAGCAGCTTTGGAAAGCGATGTTTAAGCTCTGTTAAAATCGAAATGCATTTTGATTGACAACTGCAAACCTTATATTTGCCCAACCAATTGCAATCGATTGCTTTTGATAAATGATCATTCATCTAATTTTAAATTCACATCATGATACTTGACAAAATTGAAAATGCCGGCTTATACTCTGGTATTACTGAAAATTTAAAAAAAGGCTTTGATTTTCTGAAAAACACTAATTTATCGGCTCTTGAAGACGGGAAGTATGAAATTGACGGTAAAAATGTATTTGCCCTTGTAAGCGAATATGAAAGCAAAAAACCGGAAGAATGCCGAATGGAATCACACCAAACGTATATAGACATCCAATATCTGGTTTCAGGACGGGAAGCCATAGGCTTTGCTACCCTCAATGAGCAGATTGTTACTTCAGCCTACAATCCTGAAAAGGATATTGTATTTTTTGAGGGTGAAACTACCCCACTGATTCTTGAGGCAAAAATGTTTGCCGTATTTTTTCCACAGGATGTGCACCGTCCGGGTATGCTGATAAATGGTCCGGAAAAGGTAAAAAAGGTAGTTGTAAAGGTGAAAATAGCTTAGAAAAGAGTCATTGGTCATTAGAAAATAGGAAAAAGGAAGAGGCTTGAGACCGAAGTCCGAAGTCCGGAATAGTGCTCCCTGAGTAGCGAAGCGTATCGAAGGGAGAATATGGATGGAAGACCGAAGGCCAACCCGCAGCACGAATAAGGCCGAAGTGGAGAACTTGGAATTTGAAATTTGAAACCTGAAACTGATTTACCTTACCAGCATGACTGTTCCTTTTTGCATATGCTCGTATCCCTGTATATCAGTGTATTGGACGATCCACACATAAATGCCCGGTCCAGCGTTTGAATGGTTTGACATGGTGCCATTCCATCCATTTTCAGGATTTCTTGTTTCAAATACGGTTGAGCCAAGTCGGTTGAATATTTCAAATTTATATTTCTCCGGATCAATTCCTTCACGAATGGGCAGGAAAATCTGGTTCTCAGGAATATCGCTGTCGGGCCTGAATGCATTGGGAACAAAAAATGAAAATGGAATAATTTTTACCATTGAGCTGATGGTATCGGTACATCCAAAATCAGTATATGCCCGTAAAAGAACCTGGTATTCACCAATATTGGCATATTTGTGCTCCGGACTTATTTCCTCACTCGAAGATCCATCGCCAAAATCCCAATAAAATTTGGCTGCTTTTTCCGATTGGTTTGAAAATGAAATATCGGGATGTTCAAGGGTAGCAACTTTGTAATTCTGATCGAATTTTGGGATTGGCAAGGGATAAACGTGTATATAATTCTTTTTGGACAAAACATCGGAACAACCCGTTAATGCTGAAAAAGCCTCCAAGGTTACCGTATAAAATCCTTCCTGAAGAAACATGTGATTCAACGAATCTGCGGCCTCCTGCGACAAAGAATCGACACTCCATTTAAATTGCAGGTTTGGATCCAGTGGTACTGATCTCAGTACAACCGGAAATGGCTGACAGATTTCAGTTTCGCCGGCTTCAAAATCGAAGTTTGGTTTACGTTTAACCAAAACCTTCAAGGTATCGCATACGCAACCATTTTCTTCAACGATAAATCCAACTTCCGAAATTTCGTTGGTTAGCAAATAGCTGGCTTTACTATTTTCTGCGGAGAGTAGCTGATTACCCTTTGAAAACCATTTACAATTGGAATAATCCATGCTGTTCAGGTATTCAAAATGGGCTGTATCATCATAACAATATGTCGGATCAGCAGAAATAACAGCCTTTGGAGTTGGAAATATCTGAATCATTTCAGGTTCAACCGAACCATTCCTGCAACCATCAATCACATTAGTAACCAATAACGAAACATCATATTTTCCCGTATCGCGGTAACAGTGTAGCGGGTTCTGAAGAGTAGAAACAGCTCCATCGCCAAACGTCCATTGATAAACTACCGAATCCATGATGGCAACTTCGCTCTTAAATTGCACGCACAATGAATCACATCCATGCACATTCTCAGCCCAATACTTGAATTTTGGATCAACGCCGATGGTTACAGAAGTTTCAGCACTGGTGCACCCGTGCTCTTCAACAACCAGTTTAATGGTTCTGTCAGTTTTATTGGCTCCAATCGATACTTTAAAAATATCCGGACTGGGATGATCAAGCAAAACCAATCCGCCAAAATCCCAATTGAATTTTGCGGTGGAGCCGCTTTTCCCGGTATATTTCACAATGCGTTCGTAAGAGCTGCATTTATCAGTCGATCCACCAGAATAAACTTCGAATGTTGATTCAGGAATATCGAAGAAACCAACCTTAATTGAATCGCTGTCAGTGCACCCGTTTTTTGTTGTTAATGTATAATGAATGGTGTAATAGCCCGGAGTTGTTGCCTTAAAAGTCACGCCTTTTGGTCCGGCATTTATAAATTCCAGACCTGCCGGTGTTGACGTCCATTTTGCGGCGCCAGGTTGACTCCATTGCGATTCGTCAGCATTGTTGACCTCCACTTTTAGTTCAGATGTGAACACGCCGCAATGCAAGATTTCGCCTACTATTTTTACTTCAGGAACATCGAACACATCCACATGCACCGTATCCGAAACGTCACAATCAAATTCGTTTATTCCTGTTACAATATAATCGCCGGTTCGATCTGCCCGAATCGTTTGATTGGTTGATCCGTCCTGCCAGCGATAGGATTTAAAACCACTGTTTGCCTGAAGCACAATTTTCCCCGGGCCACACGAACTGGTATCATTTCCTAAATCAATTCTCGGATTACTAAGCATAAGTTCTAAAGTATCTGATTTAATACATCCTCTGTTGGTCATACCCCTTACCCAATAAGTACCTTCTTTTGAAACCATGATAAATGGTCCGGTTTCTCCAGTACTCCAGAGGTATGAATCGAAACTATTTTCAACTGAAAGTTTAATTTGTTTTCCCTGGCAAATAACTGGGGTAAAAGTTGTCCAATTACCAACAATGTCTAACTCATTGTTCAGATTAAAGCCAACTCCGTAACCATAAGATTCAGTATTACCTGAATCACCAAAACCATATATAAAGGCAAGGAATCCAGCTTTGGTGTCAGTATTCAGGAGTCTATGGGTTCCTTTTGTGGTTGATACCTGTGCATAAGAGTATTCATTGTTCGGGAATGGAGAAAAACTTGAACTGATATTTACACCATCGAGCATCATATTTCCAATTCCGGAAGTAAGAGTAATAATGTTAATGAAGAAAATATTTTTAATCTTACTCGACTCATAAGCAACAAATGTTACGTCATTTATTTTCTGGGTAATAGGGCTTATAATGATCATAAATGGGTCACCAATACCAGAACTGGCATCAGCTCTTTGCGACCTGCAATATTGCGCCAACAATATTTTTTTTGATGACATGATTCGGCTAGCCTGAGTACTGCTAAGCTCAAATTCATAATATTGACCACGGTTAAGTGTCACTACATAATTGATCCCATCTATTTTAACGACTGTACCGTCTTCAGCCGCCAAAACCCGGTAAGTATCCCTGGAGCGTCCTTTCAAAGGGACCACATAAAATTCTTTTCCCCAGGTACTGGTGGGAGGCATCTGCTCGTAGAGATGATCATAAGAGGCTGCTACAAATCCGGTGACAGGTATTGTTACAGCTTTTGCGCCCGAAAAAAATGCAATGGGTTTATCAGCTGTAACATAACTTCCTGTCAGGTCTTCTATTCCGAAAGGATCCGTACTTCCGGCTTGCACCTGATATGACTGCCCTTTGTTTAAAACCACTGTAAAAGGTTCATTGGCCGTTTTACCTTTATCAGTATATCGGGTAGGAGTTATTTTGACTGTGGTATTATCTTCACTCGCAACCACTAAAAATTCGCTGTTCGATTCGTTACCGGAGGTGTAACGGGGAGAATAGCACATCGCAAAATATTCTTTTCCTAATGATTCTGTAGGATAAATAACAGCAACATCAGCCGATTGTGTTCGGTAATTCAGGGCATAAACATTAACAGGATTGTCTGAAACCAAATGAATCCCCTTATTTTCAACGCTTTCCGACCCCATTGATTCCAACAATCTGTAATCGATTGGAACGGGGATTGATTGATTGGCAGGCACGGCAAAACTTCCTATTGGAATTTCGCCTGGACCATAGGTTACCTTAAAATTTGCTCCAACCCTTGAAGTAACAGTAATTTCGAGATAATGATCTGGATAATTACTCCTATTTTGCATAAGGCCAAACCAAAAATCTGTGCCTTCGGTGGAATAATGGCATGGATCAACAACCACTGGATCGTCGGCCACCGAAAATAAAGGCAAAAAACAGCCTATCAATAATATTGTTAATACAGATGGTATCCTCATCGTTTTATCTCCCTTTTCTTCATGTCCGTTGCCTAAAGGCGAACGGCAAAGGATATTGTTTCATTTCAAAATTTTAATTTGTCGGTTAACTGCGACTGACCACTGATCACTTTCTTCGGACTTCTTTCTTCCGTCTTCTGTCTCCCTTTTCCTTTTTCCTTTTTTCTAATGACTTTTTCCCTGAATTAGACTTTCACCCTTTTATTTTGCCTGGTGTACCAAATGTAGCCTGTTACATTTTCATATCCGCAATTTTTCAACTCACGAATATAGGTACGCAATTGGTATTTATATTTATCCGATTCCAATTCTCCGGATTTATAATCTACAACCACGACTTCTCCGGAGCCAATCATGATACGGTCTGGTCGTTTTATTCCGTTTGGACCAGTCAGGATGTTCCGTTCATTGACCACCCTGAAAGAGCCGTCAAACCATTTGACAACTTCCTTATCATTAAGTAATCCAGTCAATTCCTCAATTATTTCCTTTGTTTCATCCGATCCGATTTTTCCTTCGGTTTCGATCTGTTTGACTGCTTTCTGCAAATCGTCGGTAGTTTCCACCAGCGAAAGAATTTCATGAATCAGTTTGCCTTTGTTAATGCCACTTTGCCGCTTGTCATCCCTACTGAAAAAATCTTCTCCCCTCTTTTTTATTTTCAGGAACTGCCTGAAATCGGCAAATTTAAAATCTGAAAGACGCACATCTTTCATCATTTGCTTTTCTTTTTTTTCTGTATCCTTCGAAACCGATAGTTCCCCCAGTTCGAGCAAATTGGTTTCAGAATTATAAACTTCAGCAAATCGAACCGATTGTGTTTCATTCAATCCAAAAGCGCCAAAAACAGATTGATTTTCAACGGACTGTTTTAGAAGGTCGCCCACTGTTCTCAACTGCTCGGAATACGATGCCCAAACCCATAATCCTGACCTGGCTCGGGTGAAAACCACGTACATCAGGTTCAGATTATCAATGAAAGTATTAAACTTTTCAGCAAAAAATTCACGGTAAAAGATGGAATGCGCCAGGTCGTTTTTATACCTGACAGGCACAAGCTCCATCTCATTGAAAGGCTCTTGATCAGGCTTGCACCAAAGTAAAGGAGCCATTTCAGGTGAAGTATGTGGGAGCAGCGACCAGTCAAAAAATGGGATAAATACATGTGAAAATTCGAGCCCTTTTGATTTATGAATGGTCATCACATTGATGGCATCAATGCTGTCGGAAACCGGAATCGTAAAGCGCTTTCCATTATCATCCCACCAACTCAGGAAACTGGTCAGCTCTGAGGCGTGATTACGTTCAAATACTGAAATCTGATCGACAAACGCCTGCAAATAGGCCAACTCATCGGCCAGTGAAAACAAATTAAACTTTTCGCAAATGCTGTAAATAATTTCCAGAATAGGTTTCCCCGTCACCAATTCCTGAAATTCCTTACTCGCTGCGAACTGTGACAAGGCAAATTCGGAGTTCGGAGTTTGGAGTTCGAAGTCCCAGACTTTAGGTTGCAGGCTGCGGTCTTCGGTCTCCTGACTTTCATCTTCTGCCTGTACTCCGTTGGCTAAAGCCAACGGCAAAGGATAATCCAGACTTTCATCGGAGTAGCAATATTCTTTGCCGTCTGCTTTAGCTGACGGACTTCCAGTCTCCCTTCCCCCTCCTTCGGACTCCTGACTTCGGTCTCCTGTCTCCTGACTTTTCTGACCACTGATCACTGACCACTGACCACTATTTTCATCTCCCGTCTCCACTTTCACATCTCCGGTCTCCTGACTTCGGTCTTCGGTCTCCCTTTCACCCATACCCCATGCCCCCTGCTCCTTCAATCTTGGATAAATCTTCCGGTAATACAGAAAATTCATCTCTGCCTTCACAACCTGATCATCAGGATTCAGGAATCCGGTCAGCAGGGAAATCACAAAACTGATCACTTCTGAATTGGCGATATACAGCGATTCTCCGGAAAGTATATCAAAATTATAGTGTTGGTTTTCGGGCAGGCTTTTCTGTTCCAGAAACAGATCGGCTATTAAACGGGCTTCTTTTTTTTCACGAACCAGAATAGCTATTTCAATGGCTTTAACTCCCTTGTCCTGAAGTAATTTAATCGAATCAACCAATTCAGTCAAGATCAATTCCTCGTTCGCTTTTTTTGTCTCTGCTTTTGATTCCAAAAAACGTACACGAACATAACCCAGATCGGAACCTTTCGCATTCGACACTTCCTGAACACTATCGGCATACACTTCCGGAATGGTGATCCCAACAGGATTTTCAGCAATTCCGGCTGCCAAGAGTTCAGCGTTGATGGTTTGCTGAAGCAATTCGGGCGCCAGCCTGAAGACTGTATTGTTAAAGCGGATTATTTTGCCCTGACTGCGCCAGTTGCTGTTCAACACTTCATTATGGATCCCAAAAGCCGGAAAACTTTCGCCCAGCTTGCCGGCCAGTAAACGCCAGTCGCCACTTCGCCAGCGGTAAATAGCCTGTTTAACGTCGCCAACCACCATACTCAGATTATCCTCCGAAAGCGAATTACCAATCAGCGGGCGGAAATTATTCCATTGCAAACCCGAAGTATCCTGAAATTCGTCGATCATAAAATGCGAATATACCGATCCGGTTTTTTCGTATACAAAAGGAGTTTCAGAATCGGCAATTACATCTTTAAGCAAATGTCCGGAATCAGAAATCAGCACAATCCCTTTTTCGCGGCAGAGTTCCTTGACCACCTTTCGTAAATCAACCAAAATTCCAAGCGTGTAAAGCTGATTGACAATGAGTTTTGCAGTGATATACGGACGTTTATCTGAATCGATCAACCGGATCGCCTCCTGAAGTTTGGGCATCAGTTTGCTTTCTGCAAATGTGGTGAGCTTGGTTTTAAGAGGTTCTTTAACCGAAGCGGTTACCCAGGCTGACGGTTCATTGGCGGCTTCGAGAACCGTATTTGAAAAATCGGTTTTCAGGTCTTTAATTTTTTGAAAAACCGTAGCCGGACCGCGACCTTTTCCTTTAAAATCATCCACCGTCAAACCTTCCAAAGCCATTACATTTATTCCTTCCCGTCCGAGCGATTTTAGTTTATTCTCGTACAGGACAATTATCTTATTGAGTTTTCCACGGTATTCATGAAGAAAAGTCCGGTCATTCAGCTTTTCGTACAGGCTTTCATTCAGCGATTTAAATGTTTCATTATAAATCTCACTTCCCAAACGGATGATATCCTTTTTCAGGTTCCAGCCTTTGCCCTCGCGCATTTTGTCAGAGGCAAACGCGTCGAGCCATTCCAATAATTTTTTATCATCTTCAACCGACTGTATCAGGCGTTCGGCTGCTTCTTCCAAAATACTTTTTTCATCGAGTTCAACATTGTAGGCTGCATTGATACCCAGTTCACGGTTAAACGCCTTGATCACGCGCTGAAAAAAGCTATCGATGGTGCTGATTGAAAAGCGGGAATAATCGTGCAAAATGTGTTTCAATACCAGTTGTGCCTGTCGTTGAACCATCATCGGCTGCCAGCCCAGTTCTTTGGTCAGCACATCCATGTACACTGAATGCTGTCCTTTCGCCAGATGGTACAGTTCACCGATAATACGCGATTTCATCTCGGCGGTAGCCTTATTGGTAAAAGTTACTGCCAGAATATGCCGGTAACTGGTATCGTTGGTCAATGCCAGTTTCATGTATTCGATGGCCAACCGGAAGGTTTTTCCGGAGCCCGCTGAAGCTTTATATACTTTGAGTTGTGACATTGTTTGTGTTTAACCACGAAGAACACATGGAAACACAAAGAAAATCTTTAGCGCCCTGGTAGCTTAGTGGCAAAAATTTGAGACTTTAAAATAAAAAAACTAAAAGTAAGCATATCTCCTGAAATGACTAGCATAATTTAAAAGCAGAAGAAATTTATAGGAAGTTATTTTCTGATATTCACTAACTGTTTAAAATCGTGTGCAGTTTCATTTTGTCCGTTAGGACATAAATATCAATAGAGAATCCTGGACACGAAAAACCGTTGTCCGTTAGGACATAAACTGGGATTTATATATTCCCTGCGGGAAATGTACGCTCTCAATCAAACTAAATCTACTGACATTATTCTCCTACGGAGAAAACTTAAACTGACTCTAATTCAGAACTATATGGTAATAGGTTTTCTTTCATTTTAATCACACGGGCGTTCGTCTGTAATTAATTCGTCAAACAAATACCCATTATTTTATAAATCAAACATGAAAAAAATGAAACAATTCACTACAAATGCGAAAGTATTCTTGCTGGCAATATTAGCGTTGCTGGCATCGTTGAGCAGTTACAGCCAAAAAACACGTACAGAAATTCCTGATAAGTTTAAATGGAATTTAACCGACCTTTTCCAATCTGATGAAGCCTGGCGTACATCCCTGAATGCTTTAACCCCGAAACTGGACGAAGTAGAGAAATTCAAAGGAACCTTGACCCAGTCAGGGCAAAACCTTTTGAAAGCCCTTCAATACAATTCAGAAGTGTCAAAAGCAGCAGCGAAACTATACATTTATGCATCCATGAATTCGGATCTCGACACCCGAAACATGAAATATACCGGGATGAAACAGGAGCTTCAGCAATTGTTTTCAAATTTTGGTGCCAAAGCTGCATTTTTTGAACCTGAAATTCTGACTGCCGACTGGGCAACCATCGACGGTTTTATTAAACAGGAACCCAAATTGGAAGATTACCGCATTGGACTGGAAAACATGTTTCGTACCAAGAAACACACCTTAAGCGAACCTGAAGAACGAATTATGGCCCTTGCAGGCATGGTTGCGGGTGTTCCCCAGTCAGTTTTCGGAACTTTCTCTGATGCAGAAATGCCCAAGCCCACAGCCACTTTGAGCAACGGTGAAAAAATTGAAATCGGCAGTTCGGAATACAGCCGGCTCAGGGCATCGGCCAACCGGAAAGACCGCGAAATTGTGTTCAAAGCTTACTGGGACAATTACGCCAAATTCAGGGCCAGCTATGGCGAAATGCTTTACGGCAACGTAAAAGCCGACATGTTCAACGCCAAAGCCCGGCATTACGAATCGGCACTTGAATCGGCGCTTTATCCAAGCAATATTCCGGTCGAAATTTACCATTCGCTGGTTGAGAACGTGAATAAAAGTCTGCCAGCTTTTCACCGCTACCTGAAAATTAAAAAGCGTATGTTGGGCGTGGACACCCTGAAATACCTGGACTTGTATGCACCTGTAGTTAAAAATATCGATCTTAAATACACGTATGATGAGGCTGCAAAAATTATTCTCGAAGCATTAAAACCTATGGGAAATGAATATGTTTCGACCGTAAAAAAAGCCATTGAGGAGCGTTGGATTGATGTTTTACCAACACCCGGAAAACAGTCGGGAGCCTATTCAAACGGAGCCGATTACGATGGACACCCCTACATTTTATTGAATTACAACGACCAATACAATGACGTAAGCACGCTGGCGCACGAACTGGGACACACCATGCAAAGCTATTTCTCTAACAAGACCCAGCCGTATCCAAAGGCTGATTATGAAACTTTTGTAGCTGAAGTGGCATCAACCTTCAACGAAGTGTTGCTTTTCAACTACATCATTGGCACGGTAAAAGATGACGATGTAAAACTATCCATCCTGATGAACTGGCTCGACAATTTTAAAGGAACACTTTTCCGCCAGACTCAGTTTGCCGAGTTCGAGCTGAAAATACATGAAGAAGCCGAGAAAGGCAATCCGCTAACAGGCGATATCTTCTCGAAAATTTATAAAGACATCGTCAACAAATATTACGGGCACGATCAGGGCATTTGTAAAGTTGACGATAACATCAGCATGGAGTGGGCCTACATTCCTCATTTTTACCGCAGTTTCTATGTCTTTCAGTACAGCACCTCGTTTACCGCATCCATTTCACTGGCTGAAAAAGTCATGAGTGGCGATGCGAAAGCGCTGAAAAGCTACATGGAATTTCTGTCTGCCGGTGGCTCCGACTACCCCGTTGAACTGTTGAAAAAAGCAGGTATTGATATGAATACGACCGAACCTTTTGAAAAGACAGCCGCTTCGATGAATAAAGTAATGGACGAAATCGAAAAGATTCTGGATAAAAAGAAGAAATAGTTAACCGCAGAGTGCGCTGAGAAGCACAGAGAACATCGAGTTTAAATCAGGTTGTTCTCTGTGCTTTTTTAATGAAGATACTTTAAACCTTTTTTGCCCCTTGTTTGCAACAAGGGGTTGTTGGTTTTGAGGTTCTAACTCTTGTGAGAAAGAACTCCCTTCGACTGCCTTCGGCGCTCAGGGAGCGGGGTGCGAAGGTTTTTACATTGAAGAAAGACTACTCATTTTTATATTTTAATGCTGAAAAGTTAATTCAATGCAGCCGCTCCCCCTGAGTCTGAGCTCTCGGGATCGTAGGGAGCGATAATCAACTCTTAATCTGAATTAGCAGCCGATTTTAATTCTCTATCCTAATTTTGATATATTTGTAAACCACGACTTGAATCAATCGTAATAAGATCAAAACCTAACCTATGAAGAAGATTTTAACCTTTCCAGGAATTGTTGCTTTTATCCTTTTATTGGCTGTTTTCACTTCATGTTCGAAGACTGATATCAACAATGAAGAAGCGGTAATGAACGAATTACAAGGCACCTGGGTTGGAAACGAACTGAATGGTACCATGTACCAGCACATCAAAATAAAGATTGTAAAAGATTCATTTGAGGGTTGGGTGCAGGCCTCCGACACTCAGGCCGAACCTGAATGGGCTGAAATTCCGAATGAAAAGGGATTAATCTCGTTAAGTTCTGTTCAGGATGATCCGGAAACTACCGTGAAATTCCGGAAATTTGCTTTTACCTGCGATGGCCGTTGCTGCGGCGACAAATCATTATCGCTGAAAGCTTTATCGGACATGATTAGCTATGTGGATGGAAAAGGATTAACCATGAACAGTCAATCAAAACTTTTGAAAAAAGAATAGCCGAAGCGAATAACATTAACCCATGAAACCGGCCAAAAAACTTCGTTCAAAAATCGCGCTGATCACCTTTGTTTTATTTGTGGCAATGTGTCAGACTGTTGCCGCACAATCGGTCTATGTCGGACAATCAGGAGCCGAAGGTAAAGTGCTGAAGAAATACATTGAACCATCGGAATTGAAAAAACTGGTGGACCATCCGGTCGATTCCATCTGGATTATTGATGTCCGCTCTGAAAAAGCCTTTTTAAATGGACACATTCCGACAGCCAAATCATTTCCTGCCGCAACGATCACAAGCCGGCTAAACGAAATCCCCAAAGACCAATACCTGATTATTTATTGCACAGTTGGAGGAATGGCGAAGATTGCATCAAAAACGCTGAAAAAAGCCGGATATAAAAGAACCATCAACTGGGGTGGGCTTTCGCGATGGAACTGGGAAAAAGAAACCAGTACAGGTAAATAAGAAGTAAGATTTTTTATCTCAAAGGATTTGCTGTACTGATTTTTTAATTCTGATTTTTAAACCGCTATACGCTAAGAATAACTTCAATCATAACTTTTGGGTTTGAACAATAGAGCGTTACTATTTGTTCGGCGAGAAAGTAGTATCCACCTGTCAAACTTAAACTCTAAACTTATGAAAATGATCCTGAACTTGATGATCCTTTTATTGGTTGTTAGTTATAGTTCAGTTACAGCACAGGAGATAGTTCCAAAGAGGGCAAAACCCTATGACACATGGATAATAAGTAAAGGTGGCGCCCAAACTTTAAAGGGTACTTTATATGATGTTCAGGATTCTTCGATCAGGATCGCCTATCCATACAGCAACAACTTCGAATCATTTAGTTATAAAAATATTGACCGGGTAAAGGTCAGACGGAAAAATAGCGTTTTGAAAGGAGCATTAATTGGCGGAGGCATTGGCGTAATCATGCCATTTCTTGCAAATCCGGGAAGTGGAAAAGATTATGATTTTACGCCAATGATTAATGCCCTTATAAGTATTCCTGTGGGCTTAATCGGTGCGGGCATTGGAGCTGGTATCGGGTCATTAAAAATTACCATACCAATCTCGGGCAATCGGAATAATTTTGAAGGCTATAAAAGTAAGCTGAATTATTTTGCAGTGAATAAAAATGTCGGCCCGGTCACCGGCAATTTACCCACGGTGCAAAACGACCAAACGGCAACCACATCTTCAGCAAAGAGATCAAATTCAACCGTTAGCTATGAGCACGAAAGTTATATTGGGATTGTGAATGGCCCGTCGTTTCCAATTGGCGATCTGAACCGGGATGTCATGGTCAACAACCGGAATCTTAAAGCTAAAATCGGTTACAGCAGTAACATCATCAATGTTGGATATCGGCTGAAAGGAAAGCTTGGAATATCGTTTGCATTCTTTCAGAACCAATATGATGCCCAAAGCGGTGATCCGGATGAATGGTGGTCTATCAATGGAATTTTAGCAGGCCCCATGTATTCCTATCCATTGAGCCGGAGATTTATTTTCGACTTGAAACCCAGAATTGGTTATGCTGATTTGGGATTGAATACGGATGTCGATACACAATTTAATGGTTCGGGGTTGGCTCTGAATCCATGTGTGGGATTTAGGTATAATTTTCACCGTCGCTGGTGTGCAATTACCGAAGCCGGATATTTCTATTCCGGACAAAAAATTGAAAACACAGGCTCCAAAACTATTCAGTCTTTCAACCTTGGATTTGGCATTGGATACCGATATAAATAGTTGACGTTCAAACATTCTTTTCTGGTTTTCGCGTGGAATCAATTTGGAATTAAAACGGGACTATTGAAAGTCAGATTTGCATTCCTTCAGGCAGTTTCGTAGTTTTAGCAATTAACCTGCAAATCGCCAAACATGATCCTGCTGCTTAAAGCCCTACTTGGCTTGATGACCAGTCTCTTTGGTTTTTTCTACCTCAAAGACATCCATGGTAATCTGAAACTTTTTTCAGGCAAAAAATACCCGGGATTACTCGGAATCGGACTAGTCACCAATTTTCTGGACACACTCGGAATCGGAAGTTTTGCACAGCAAACTGCATTATTTAAATTCTTCAAACTGGTTGACGACCGGCTTATCCCCGGAACCATGAATGTTGGGAATACCATTCCAACGGTAGCTCAGGCCTTTATCTTTATGACGATTGTCGATATTGATGCGACAACTATGTTTTCGGTGGCTGCTGCTGCAAGCTCCGGAGCAATCCTGGGTGCCGGAGTAGTGGCGCGAATGGAGCGGCGAAGAATTCAGATGGGAATGGGTTTCGGATTGCTTTTGGTAGCAGTGGTCATTCTTTCCGGACTGCTTGATCTATTGCCGGTTGGCGGTGAGGCTATCGGGCTATCAGGATGGAAACTCTTGTTTATGGTGATTATGAGTTTTATTTTTGGGGCCTTGCAAACCATCGGCATCGGATTTTATGCGCCTTGCATGGCATTGGTTTTTGCGCTCGGAATGAACCCGCTAACGGCTTTTCCGTTGATGATGACTTCGACCGCTCTTCTGATGCTTTCGGGAAGTTCACGTTTTATCAAAGAAAACGCCTACGACCGAAAAACCGCTATCGCACTCACCATTGCGGGCACAGCAGGAGTATTTCTGGCAGCCTTCATCATAAAGTCTTTACCCTTGGTTGTACTGAAGTGGATTGTTTGTATGGTTGTCTTTTATACATCAATCCTGATGTTCCGATCGGTAAAAAGCACAAATATACTGGTACATTTGAATGATATAAAAAACATGCCATGATTCTGAAAATACTTTTTGTTATTGCCATTATTCTGCAATTCTTTGCGGTGGCAGTTGCCCTCAAACTTACACGGGTAACCAAATACAATTTTTCGTGGATGCTGCTCACCCTGGGTTTCATCCTGATGGCCATCATGCGACTGGTAGAGTTTCTGCCCTATGTAACGCCTGTCAAACCGCAAGACTACCGCGAGATATTTGTTTGGGGAGGAGTAATTACTTCGCTGGCTTTTGCTATCGGAGTTTTCATGATACAAAAGATTTTTAAATACATGAAGAGGGTTGAAGATTCACGACGACTGACCGAAAAAATGTTCCTGAATACCATCATTCAAACCGAAGAAAAGGAACGAAAACGATTTGCCAAAGACCTTCACGATGGACTTGGCCCACTGCTTTCCAGCGTAAAAATGTCGGTTTCGTCGCTGGCGCAAATGAAGCACGACGATGCCACACGCGAAATTGTAGAAAACACCGAACTGGTTATCAACGAAGCCATCAAAAGCCTGAAGGAAATTTCAGACAACCTTAGTCCGCATATCCTGAATAATTTCGGATTGATCAGGGCGCTGAATAATTTCACCAATAAAATTAACATCACCAAAACCATCCGGATTAACCTGATCTCAGATCTCAAAGATGAACGCTTCGACAGCAATGTGGAAGTTGTACTTTACCGTGTAGTTTGCGAATTGATAAATAATACGGTAAAACATGCCCGAGCTAAAAAGATCGACATATCTTTGATCAAAGAAGACCAGGATTTGAACATCGTTTACAAAGATGATGGCAAAGGCTTCGATGTAAGTAAGATTATAGAACAGCCCGGCAACGGGGGAATGGGATTCTCAAATATCTATTCACGCATCAATTCGATTAAAGGTGAAATCAACATTGAAAGCGGACAAAAAAAAGGAACTTTGGTAACCATTAAAGTACGGATGAATGACAATTAAGACGCTCAAACGAAAAGTGATCATTGTTGACGATCATACCCTGTTCAGAAACGGGCTACGGATATTATTGAATAACATGGATAACTACCATGTGATTGCTGAAGCTGCTAATGGAAAGCAATTTCTGGATATGCTCGAACATGACGTTCCGGATTTGGTTTTGCTCGATATTAATATGCCGGTAATGGATGGAATAGAAGCGGCTACCATTGCCCATGAGAAATATCCGGATATTAAAATTATTACCCTTTCAATGTATGGCGAAGAAGATTACTACTATAAAATGGTGAATGCTGGCGTTAAAGGATTTGTGCTGAAAAACTCCGACATCAAAGAAGTAAAAGCGGCTATGGATATTGTTTACGAAGGCGGCTCTTTCTTCTCGTCCGAATTACTTCAAAACCTGGTCAACAGCCTGAAATCGGCTCCTAAAAGCAAAGAATTTCATGCAGAGCTTTCGGAACGTGAAATGGAAATACTCATTCTCATTTGCCAGGGACTTTCTAATCAGGAAATCGGCGATAAATTGTTTATCAGCAAACGTACGGTTGATAAACACCGGGCCAATATCCTTGAAAAAAGCGAAAGCAAAAACACCGCACAATTGGTAGTTTATGCCATCAAAAACCGTTTGGTGGAATTGTAGGATGGAGAATCTACTATCCGTCAGCTAAAGCAGACGGCAAAGAATATTAAGCCGTAAAAGAACCTGGTTTGATTGTTCAAATCATTATTCTTACATTAGATCATTCCAAATAGGTTTTATGTGAATATGAAAAAGCTTTTATTATCATTTTTTCTTTTTCTTTCGCTGTCACCGAGTTTTGCTGCCAAACCCAGCTTTTCCTTTTTCTGTGAACTTCCGGCCAGGCAATTCAACGAATTATTTTCAGATTCAGCTCTGATTAATCAACTGGTAAAAATGAAGGCTGCTGTACGCATTGGGCTTCACGATTTTAGTCCGGAGCGAACGATAACCATTCAAAAACTAAATCAGGCAGGCATCCCAATTGTCGCCTGGCTGTTACTGCCGGAGGAAGATGGCTACTGGTTTAACATGCATAATGGTGAAAAAACGGTCAAACGATACAATGATTTTAAATCTTGGACAATTGAAAATCACTTAAAATGGGAAGGAATTGGAATTGATATTGAACCTGATATGAACGATGGTAAACTGGCGATAACTCATCCCTGGAAACTGGCCTGGAAAGTATACAAACGACTTTACGACAATAATTCACTTAAAGAAGGAAAGGCGATTTACCAAATGCTTATATCAACCATGAAGGCAGACGGATATCGGGTTGAAAGTTACCTCATTCCATTTATTTACGATGAAAGGGCAAAAAACGCCACCTCCATTCAAAAGTTAATGGGGATCGTTGATCTCCAAACAGAGGTTGAAATTCCGATGTTGTACACCAGCGCTATGAACAACCCGGCTATTATTCCAACTTACCAGCGCGACCGGATGCCTATTGCTTTAGGCAGTACCGGTGGTGGAGTTGTGGTTGAAGGAATTGAGCTGAAAGCCATTACCTGGGAAAACCTGGAACGGGATATCCTGATAGCCTCACAATTCACCGGAGAAATTCACATTTTCTGTCTCGAGACTTCGGTTCAGAAAGGATTCCTGACAAAAATAGAATCCATTGATTTTGATCAGAAAACACCAGATATCCAAAGTGGGCTGGAAAAACAAAAGAAAATGAGCGGCGCAATCCGGTTCCTCATCGTCGTTTTGGATCATCCATTTTTATTGACAATCGTGGTTCTGGCCATTGTAGTTACAGTCGTTTGGGGATTGTACCGCTTGATAAAATTTATACTGAAGAAATTTAAACTGAAATAAAATTCTGTTGTTAAGGAGTCACTCCACCGGCTCAGATTCTTCCGGAAGCGGGTTTGGTTTTGCCTTCCGTCGTTTGAACCAATTCTTGATTTTGACTAAAAATTCTTTCCCGATCATGAAAATGCTGAGGTAAAAAGTGATTTCGCCGGCAATGATCAATCCGGTTGTAATTCCGGCCACCTTTGCCACTGAAAAGCCAAGAAATGGAACCACCGGAATCAAAAGCCAAATCACTATTGATATTCCAAGAATAATGTATCCAATTATTTTTATCATATTTCTTTTATTCAATCATTCAGTCCTTCAATCCCTCAAAGGTATTCTTTTGCAATCTCCAGCGCCTGCCAACCATACGAACCGCCAAACAACAAATAATGGTTCAACACATGGTAAAGCTGATATAAACGAATTCTGTCGCGCCATCCTTCCGGCAACGGAAATTCGTTCTGATACGCGTTCCAAACCTGAACAGAGAACCCGCCAAAAAGTTGCATCATCCCCAATTCCATTTCTCGGTCGGCATAATAACAGGCAGGATCAATCAGTGCCGGACCATTGGTCGTGTACATGTAATTTCCCGACCATAAATCGCCATGAATAAGCGATGGAACCGTTTGATGAGCCAGCAACTGAGGTATCCGCCCAACCAGTTTTTCATAAATTCTCTGTTCTTCAGAAGAGATTCCTCGTGAAGTCTTGATTTGCTGTACCAGGTTTCCTATCCTTCGATGGGCATAAAACTCAGGCCAGTTTTCCGTCCACGTATTATCCTGAAGTGTTGTTCCGCAGTAATTCGGTTGGTGAAAACCAAATGCGAACGCAGTTTTGTGGTGAAGTTGTGCAATACCACGTCCCAAAAGTTCATCAAATCCTGAAGCTTGAATAGCAGGTTGAAGATATTCCATCAAAATTAATCCCGGAGATTCATCCATCTCTTTGCTCCAAAACACTTTTGGAATGATTAAAGAAGAATTTGACAAGCTTATTTCACTCAAACCGGCAGCTTCTTTCAGAAAAAGGTCGGCTTGTGCCGAAGCATTCCATTTCAGGAAAAAATCTCCTGCCGTAGTATCGATTTTCATGGCATGATTGATACAACCACCACCAACTGGTCGGGTACCGGTTAATTGGACTGATGTGCCAAAAATGGCTGCCAGTTTTTCAATACACAACTGAATGATGTCTTTCTCGGTAAATATTGCCATATCAAATTTGAATACGGACTAAAATTAACTCTTTTATGAACAGAAAAGCCGTTTCCAATACAATCGGAAACGGCCATTCAAAATATGTTTAGGGCTTAATTACTAAGCAAAAATTCTTTAAAATCAGAATAATCAGTACTAAGTGGTATCGACAACTTGGTGCCTTTCATAAATTCAGCCAGTTTTTCAGGAAGAACCACTGTTCCTTTTCCTAAAACACTTTCTACGGTTTCAGTAAACTTGGCCGGATGAGCGGTTTCAAGAAAAACACCAACTTCGCCTGGTTGCAAATCGGCTTCCAATGCCCGGTATGCAACAGCTCCATGCGGGTCGAGTATATAGTTGTTCTTAGCATATACTGCTTTCATGGTTTCACGAATTTCATTGTCCGAATAACGGTAGCCCACCATATCTGCACAAATATCTTTGTGCGAATGGTTATACAAGTCTAAAATTCGAACAAAGTTACTCGGATCCCCAACATCCATGGCATTGGCAATGGTTGCAACTGATTCACGCGGTTCATAATTTCCGGTCTTCAGGTAATTATAAACGATGTCATTTTCGTTGTTGGCAGCTATGAACCGCTTGACAGGCAGACCCAAAAACTTGGCAAATAATCCAGCAGTCAGATTACCGAAGTTTCCGCTTGGAACTGAAAAAACAAGTTCATCACTGACTTCGTTTTCGTGCAGACGGGCGTAGGCATTAAAATAATAAAATGCCTGTGGCAAAAAACGAGCTACATTTATAGAATTGGCAGAGGTCAGAACCATCGCTTCATTCAGTTCCTTATCTAAAAATGCCGATTTAACCAGCCTTTGACAATCGTCAAAAGTGCCATTAACCTCTAGGGCTGTAATGTTATTACCGAGCGTAGTAAACTGTTTTTCCTGAATTTCGCTAACCAGTCCGCTTGGGTAAAGTACATAGACATTTATGCCGGGAACATTAAAAAAGCCATTAGCGACAGCGCTTCCTGTATCTCCGGAAGTGGCAACCAAAACGTTGACTTCTTTATTGAATCCCTTAAGAAAATGAGCCAAAACACGGGCCATAAAACGTGCCCCAACATCTTTAAATGCCAGGGTAGGTCCATGAAACAATTCGAGTGAATAGATTTGATCACTTAAGCGAACCAGCGGACAATCAAAATTAAGGGTATCAAAAACGATTTCGTCAAGGATGTGCTCCGGAATATCTTCTCCAAAAAATTTATTTGCTACATCATAGGAGATTTCCGGGAAACTCATCCGATGTATTCCTTTAAAAAACTGAGGGTAAAAATCCTCAATCCTTTCAGGCATGAACAATCCATTATCGCTGGCTAATCCTTTAGTGACTGCCTCCATCAGGGATACCTGGGGGACAGACTTATTGGTGCTATAAAATTTCATTTTGTAAGTTCAAGTTTGGTATTGTGAATATAAAGTTGAACAAAATTTCCTAAGAAATCACCAAAACAACCTTAAATAATTATTAGCTAATTGATATTTTTATTCATAAGCGCTTTCATAAATTGGTCACCCTCGAGAGTTCCATACCATCCTTTTTCAACCTCAAATTCATCATAAAACTGAGCTTCATCAGGGGTTTCACCAGGGCGGTAAATGATAAAAGGAACTGCCTCGCGGGTATGAATACGTGTTGCGCAAGGCGTTGGATGATCCGGTAAAACAGCAATGGTAACAGGCTCATCCATTTTAGCTGTTTCCTCGATCAGAAACTTTACAATTCGCTGATCCAAATAATTAATAGTTTTAATTTTCAATTCCACGTCACCCTCATGACCAGCCTCGTCACTGGCTTCAATATGCAAATAGACTAGATCATGATCTTTCAGAGCATCAATGGTAGCCTGGGCTTTCCCTTCATAATTGGTATCATATAAACCAGTTGCCCCTTCCACTTTGATTACATCCATTCCGGCGTAAACACCTATTCCCTGAATAAGATCAACCGCCGAAATAACAGCCGATTTTTCAATATCAAAAAGTTCATTTAATGTTGGCATCTGGGGCTTGTAGCCCGGTGACCATGGCCAGATGCTATTGGCAACATCCTTGCCAGTTTCTTTACGTTTTAAATTAATAGGATGTTCGGAAAGTAATGCCTGCGAACGCAAAATCAGGTAATTCAGTAGTTTAGCCGTCGATCCGGCATCTTCTGTTTCAGGCTTGACTAAACAGGGATGAAATGGTTTTCCGGGAACATCGTGCGGAGGGGTACAATTCATGGTCTTTTTGCCATTTTTGATTACCAACAAATGGCGATACGAAACTCCGGGATAGAAACGAATCGTTTCATTTCCCAGCTTTTTATTCAGAAATTCGATGAGTTCATATGCTTCCGTATTTGAGATATGTCCGGCAGAATGATTCTTGATGTTTTCATTTTCAATACAAATCAGATTACAACGTAAAGCCAGATCATTTTCAGCCAAGGTTACACCAATACTGGCTGCCTCCAGAACCCCACGGCCCTCAAAAACACTGCGGACATCATACCCCAAAACGGATAGATTGGCAATTTCACTGCCTGGATGCAGGTCTTGCGGAACAGTAATCAACCTCCCGGTTCGGCCAATCTTTGCCAGATGATCGATTGCCGGTTTATGAGCCATTTGCAATGGGGTTTTGCCTCCATATTCAGCCAATGGTTCATCGGCCATTCCATCTCCAAGAACTATAATGTATTTCATTTTTAATAAGTTACATATTTAGTTCCAAGTTCCAAATTTCAAGTTCCAAATTTCATTGATGCGACTTGGAACTTGAAACCTGAAACTTGAAACTTATTTTAAATATTCGATACCCTTATAATATCTGCAAACACACCGGCAGCAGTAACAACAGCACCGGCACCATATCCTTTAATAATCATCGGAAACTCCTGATAGCGTTCAGTGGTAAACATTACCAGGTTATTCGAGCCCTGCAAATCAACAAAAGGATGACCGGCTGAAATTTCCTGTAATCCGATTTCGGCTTTTCCCTGATCAAATTTGGCTACAAACCTCCAGTAAAGACCAGCTTCCTCCAATTTTTTCCGTTTCGATTCAAATACAACATCCACTGCTGGTATGTTGTTCCAGAAATCATCAACGTTTCCTTCAAAATACTGATCAGGAATAAATTTATTAATCTTAATATCCTTCATGTCAAACTCGTAACCCGATTCACGAACCAGGATAAGTAGTTTGCGCGCCACATCTACTCCACTCAGGTCGATTCGGGGGTCGGGTTCAGCAAATCCTTTTTCCTTTGCCATTCGGATAGTCTGGCTTAAAGGAACATTTTCGCTGATGGTATTGAAAATAAAATTGAGCGTACCCGACAGAACTGCTTCAATTTTCAGAATAGTGTCGCCAGAATTGACGAGATCGTTTAAAGTGGTAATAATAGGCAAACCAGCCCCCACATTGGTTTCAAAAAGGAATTTGACCCCTTTACGTTTGGCTGTTTTCTTCAGCAAGGCATAATTTTCGAAATCTGAAGATGCCGCAACTTTATTAGCTGTTACGATGGAAACGTTGGCATTCAGTAATTCGGCGTATAGGTCTGCAACCTTGTCGTTGGCGGTACAATCAACAAATACTGAATTGTACATATTCAACCGGATAATTTCATCCTTAAACTCCTTTAGTCCGGAAGTTTGTCCTTCTTCAAGCATTTTTTCGCGAAAAGAATCAATTTCAATTCCATCGCGGTTGAAAAGCATTTTTTTAGAATTGGCAATACCGGCAAGTTTTATTTTGAGGTGTTTTTCCTTAAGAAGCTTTGACTGTTGCTGCTTGATCTGTTCGAGCAAATTGCCTCCAACCAAGCCGATTCCCATCAGGAATACATTTAATTCAACATTTTCAGAAAGGAAAAAGGACTCATGAACCACATTCAAAGTTTTGCGCAAATCAGATAGTTTGACAACCCATGAAATATTTAACTCAGATGCTCCCTGCGCAATGGCAATAATGTTAATCCCGTTTTTACCAATAGTGTGAAATAGTTTTCCGGCCACACCGGTCGCATGTTTCATGTTTTCGCCAACTATGGCCACAATGGCCAGATTATCTTCGATGGAAATTTTATTAATCTGATCGAGGTGTATTTCCCGCTCAAACTCTTGCCTGATTGCAGTTTCTGCTTTTGACGAACTTGATGAATCGATGGCAAAACTGATTGAATTTTCAGAGGATGCCTGTGAAATGAGTATCACATTGATATTCTGCCGTGCAAGAGCTCCGAAAAGTCGTGCCGAAATACCGGTAACACCAACCATTCCGAGCCCCTGAATAGTAATCAGTGTAATATTAGAAATGGATGAAATACCTTTAATAGGCAAATCTTTGCCATTGAGTTTACTCTCAGTAATCAATGATCCTTCAGCTTCGGGATCCATCGTATTTTTTATCCGAACAGGAATTCCTTTCTGGTAAACAGGGAGAATAGTTGGTGGATAAATCACCTTGGCCCCAAAGTGTGAAAGCTCCATGGCTTCTGAATAACTTAGTGTCTTTATGGTGTAGGCTTTACTGATCACACGGGGATCGGCAGTCATAAATCCATTGACATCCGTCCAGATTTCCAAAGATGTTGCATCAACGGCAGCCGCCATAATGGCGCCTGTGTAATCAGAACCACCACGACCCAGCGTTGTGTATTCTCCGGCATCGTTACTCGAAATAAATCCGGGAACAATGGCAATGCCCGAAAATGACACGAATGCTGTTCGGATGAGTTGATTTGTCAATTCAAAATTGACTACCGCTTTACCGAAATCGCTGTTGGTAATAATGAGTTTGCTTGAATCGAACCATTGGGCCGCGGGCACATAATCTGCAATGATAAGCGATGAGAGCCTTTCACCAAAACCACCAATTTTGTCCAGCGTTTTAGGAGTCAATTCTCCAATCAGTGAAACTCCCTGAACAATGCGCTCAAGTTCCTCCAGTAAAACCTGGATCCTGGCCTTAACTTCAGTTTGTTTCTCACCTTCAAATAATTGTTCAATGGTTTCAAAATGCCGGGTATTGATGTTCGTTAATTCGGTATGAAAGTATCCGGTTCCGATTGCAGCCATTTTTGCCGCACTTAAAATCTGATCAGTAATTCCGCCCAATGCCGAAACAACAACGATTACATCTTCGTTTTGTCCCATCAGGATTTCCTTAACCTTTTTAATATTCTGGGCGCTTCCAACGGAAGTACCTCCAAATTTCAATACTTTCATAACTATTTATTTATAAGAGTCTTTCATCTGTTTTACTTTCAGTCCTGATTAAAATTTATCATTCAGAAATAACCATACAATCATCCCCACAAAATTTCAGGAGCAAAAGATACTATTAAAAAAAAGCCGGATGAAACAGCACAGCCATCACATCCGGACATTTCTGTATTTTTAATCTTTATTTAATTTAAGGCTGCGGCTGTTGTAACGGCTTCCAGTATTTTTGCTTCAAGTTCCTGCGAGAGTTCAGGATTATCACGAATGACTGATTTTACTGATTCCCTGCCCTGTCCAAGTTTTGTTTCACCATAACTGAACCATGAACCACTTTTTTTAATGATGTTGCATTCGACCCCAAGATCAACAATTTCTCCGGTTTTAGATATTCCTTCACCATACATGATATCGAATTCGGCTTTTTTAAATGGTGGCGCGACTTTGTTTTTCACTACTTTAACACGGGTATGATTTCCCTGAGCTTCTTCACCGTCTTTAATCTGTCCAATTCTGCGGATATCCAAACGAACCGAGGCATAAAACTTCAGTGCATTACCGCCAGTAGTCGTTTCAGGATTACCAAACATGACTCCAATTTTATCGCGTAACTGATTGATAAAAATAACACATGTTTTGGTTTTATTAATATTTCCGGTCAGTTTGCGTAAAGCCTGTGACATTAAACGTGCCTGTAGTCCCATTTTCGAATCGCCCATTTCACCTTCAATTTCGGCTTTTGGAGTCAAAGCAGCCACAGAGTCAATCACGATAATGTCAACTGCTCCCGAACGAATCAGGTTATCGGCAATTTCGAGTGCCTGTTCGCCGTTGTCCGGCTGCGAAATCAATAACTCATTAATATCTACTCCCAATTTGGTGGCATAACCAGGATCGAAAGCATGCTCGGCATCAATGATGGCAGCAATACCACCGGCTTTTTGCGCTTCAGCAATGGCATGAATAGCCAGGGTTGTTTTTCCCGAAGATTCAGGTCCGTAAATTTCAATTATTCTTCCTTTTGGGTAACCACCAACTCCCATTGCAATATCCAAACCAATTGATCCGGATGAAATAGAAGGAACATTTTCAACCACACGGTCACCTAATTTCATAATCGATCCTTTGCCATAGCTTTTCTCGATTTTATCCATGGTCAACTGGAGAGCTTTTAGCTTTTCCTTGTTCTGATTTAATTTTTCGTCGTTTGCCATCTTATTTAATATCTAATGTTTTAATAATTTGATCCGTGTGATTTTGAGTATCTACTTTATCGAATATTTCCCGAATAATTCCGTCCTCAATAACAAATGTAGTGCGTAAAACGCCCATATATTTTTTGCCAAACATGCTCTTTTCTCCCCAAACTCCATATGTCTGAATGATTTCAGTCTGTGGATCAGCAATCAGGTTAAATGCAAACTTAAATTTATTGGCAAACTTTTTATGCGATTTAACTTTATCAGGACTAACACCTACAACTTCATAACCTTTAGATAGCCACATTTGGTAATTATCATTCAGATTGCATGATTCGGCAGTACATCCGGGAGTGTCGTCCTTTGGATAAAAGTATAAAATCAGCTTCTTGCCTTTGTATTTATTCAGAGTAATTTCTTCACCATCCTGATTCAATCCTGAGAAATCAGGAGCCTGGTCACCTACTTTTAAAATTGTCATTTTTATGTGCGTTAATTTAGACAAATATACTTGAAATATTGATATAAATCAGAAGGAAGGATCGCCAACAGGTAAAATAAACCGGATAAAATCTGGTCATGGCTTGGTACTTTTTTGTACTTTTAAACCCGAATCAATTCGTTTTTCAATATGTTATTTGTTTTGAAAACAATCATAAAAACAAACCTTCTGCTCCTATTGTTTGCTATGGTTAATAACGAATTATTAGCCGTTGAGGTGGTTCATCTGAATCATTACAGATATGACAGTGATTTATCATGTGGCACTATTTTGCCGGAAATACTTTCCACTGAAGATACAGTTACATCCATTAAAAATGATATACAAACAATAAGACCTGAGGAAGAATTTGTTATTCCTGACAGTCTGAGTGGAAAAATTATAGATTTTCAGGTCAATCCAGACATTACTTACCGAAGCTTTCGCCATTTTGTAAAAAATAAGTCGAAGAAAATCTTTTTTCAGGCTTGGTTGTTGGAAAAGGAACTTCAGAAACTCTCACTGAAAACTGACAGTTTACGAAAAACTTATTCCAGTGCCACAGGTGAACAAAAGAACGCAATTGCGTCCAATATACTGGATATGGAAAAAAGAACGATTGATCTCAATGCGGAGATTCCGGTTCTGTATCAAAATGCTCGTAATGAGGAAAATAAATATTGGATATCAGCTTCCGAAAATGAAATCGCCAGATTTCGGGAAAAAGTAAAACAATTCAGCGATAGTATTGCGCAGGTCAACCAAAAGATTCAGGAGCAAACCCATTCAAAAAATGAACTTGTTGCTGACACGCTGTATTTAGAAAAAGTACAAACAAAAGCAACCGCCTCAGTACCTGAACCCAGTTCTGAAATAGTTTATAAAATTCAAATTGCGGCTTATAAAGGAAAAATTCCGGAACCAGCTAATAAACTGATAAAAAAACTATCAACAATCAGAAAAGTTGAAAACTATGTGGATGATAAAGGAGTAAAAGTATATACTACCGGCAATCTGAAAAACTATAATGAAGCGCTGACTCTTCAAAGTCAGGTGAAACAGGAAGGCGTAAAAAGTCCGATTATTGCAGCCTATCTGAAAGGAAAACGTATAACAGTTTCAGAAGCCAAAAAATTAAACAACGAATTATGACCTCAAAAGAATATCCTCAGAAAGATCTCAACGAAGAGTACGACCAGAAAAAATCAAAAGAGCGGTTTCTGGTTTTGCACAACGACGATTATCACACATTCGACTATGTAATCAGTGCTTTAATCGAAATTTGTGAACACGATCTTATTCAGGCAGAACAATGTACTTTGCTTATTCATTATAAAGGGAAATGTGATGTTAAAAAAGGAAGTTTTTCGTATCTTAGACCAATGAAAAAAGCTCTGAGTCAAAAAGAGCTAAAAGCAACGATCGACTAATCCCCTTTTCTATGAATCTTTTAATTATCCTTTTTCTAATTTTTCTCGGTATTGTTTTGTTGCTGATCGAGTTTACTATTCTGCCCGGAATTACCATTGCAGGTATCGGGGGAGTGCTTCTTTTTGGATACAGCATTTACCTGGCTTTTACCAGTTACGGACCACTTGCAGGGTTTATTACTCTTGGTTTTGTACTGATAGTTGCACCAACACTGGTTGTTTTACTTTTCAAGGGAAAAGCAGGGAAAAAGATGGTTCTCAGCACGGTTCTGCATGGTTTTGTGAATGAAATCAATCCTGAAAAAGTTAAAATCGGCGATGTGGGAGTGACAATCGGAAGATTGGCTCCAATGGGGAAAATCAAAGTTAATGATGAAGTAGTAGAAGCCAGATCAACCGGCATTTTTATCGATCCCGGTGAGAAAGTAAGAATTATCCAAATAGAAAAATCGCTTATAACTGTTGAACCAATAACTTAAGTATAATGGAACAAATTGCAAATCTTGGAATTTTTGGTTTAATCATTGGAATTTTTATTCTTCTGATTATTATTTTGTATTACATTCCTGTTGGACTATGGTTCTCAGCGTTAGTGTCAGATGTTCGCATTTCGCTGATCCAGCTATTTCTGATGCGTTTTCGGAAGGTTCCGCCATCAGTCATTGTTCGTGCTTTAATTGAAGGAACAAAGGCAGGGTTGGTGCTTAACCGCAATGAACTTGAAGCTCACTTTCTGGCTGGAGGACACGTTGAAAAAGTGGTTCATGCCTTGGTTTCAGCTCAGAAAGCGAACATCGAACTTTCATTTAAAATGGCGACGGCAATTGACCTCGCAGGTCGCGATGTTTTTCAGGCTGTACAAATGTCGGTTAACCCAAAAGTAATTGACACCCCTCCGGTTGCGGCAGTAGCAAAAGACGGAATCCAGCTGATATGCAGAGCCAGGGTAACAGTTCGTGCCAACATCAAACAATTGGTTGGGGGCGCAGGCGAAGAAACCGTGCTTGCCCGTGTTGGTGAAGGGATCGTTTCTTCTATCGGATCGTCTCATACCCATAAAGCGGTCCTTGAAAACCCGGATTCCATCTCGAAAGTGGTACTTGGAAAAGGTCTGGATGCCGGAACTGCTTTCGAAATCCTTTCCATTGATATTGCTGACATCGACATTGGCAAAAATATCGGAGCTGGACTTCAAATGGATCAGGCCGAAGCTGACAAAAATATTGCTCAGGCCAAAGCTGAAGAACGACGGGCTATGGCTGTTGCCCTCGAACAGGAAATGAAAGCCAAAGCCCAGGAAGCCCGCGCCAAAGTAATTGACGCCGAAGCACAAATCCCGATGGCCATTGCCGAAGCATTCCGTAACGGAAACCTGGGTATTATGGATTATATGAAATATAAAAACATCATGGCCGATACTTCGATGCGCGAATCGATCTCAAACGAAGAACAGAACAAAAAGAAAAAATAAGATCTTAGATTATTGAAATACAAAACCTTGTCGTTGAACCGGCAAGGTTTTTTTTTATGCACTGAAATAAAATTCAGAATCAGCAAAACACTTAAAAAGGAAGGTATTCGATCCCTAAATTCTGATCAGATGTCTGAAAAATAACATATTTAGAACGATTTGTAATTAATTCTTTTTCAGGAATTAAAAGAACAATCCTTATATTTACATACTACCAAACCAGAATAAAAAATGCCATGAAAAAAATGCATCTTCCTTTAAATTTGCTAATAACTTTTATTAGCCTTTCATTTATTTCAACGACTGTTTTCGCACAGAACAAATCGGAACTATTTATTGGCACAAATGGAAAGTTATGTTCCCTGGAGCATGCCATTTACATTCAAAAGATAAAAAGCAAATCATCTAAAACTTCAACTGTACAAACGTTGAAACTTAATGATAACCAATGGGAAAGATTTTATCTGGAGAATTATAAAAAGGTAAACGACTCAACCTACCAGATTAAAGCAAACAGTGAAGAATTTACCGGAACCATTTACCGTACTTTCAAATTGCAAGCCGATAAAACCTTCAAATTCAAGGATACCGTTAAAGGACTTCTAATGCGGGAAGGTACTGCCCAATCTGTTAGTCCATTATTATTACACGGCAAAGTAACCGAGTATTACCAAAGCGGCAATAAAAAATCAATTTCAATATATACGAACAACGAATTGGTTTCCAACGAAAACTGGAATGATGACGGAAGCAAATACATCGATAATATCTTTTATTCAACTGATGTTGAACCCACTTTTATTCCCGGAACTAAAGTCATGAATCAATACCTGATCAAGGGTTTTAAAGATGCAGGTATCGATATTTCTTCTATTTCAGGGACCATGATAATTGCCTTTGTAATTATGGAGGATGGGAAAATGGAAGGATTAAAAATTGTAAAAGGATTAGGTTCTTCATTAAACACTGTTGCCTATGAGTCTTTTTTAAATTTAAAAGGAGAATGGAAACCAGCCAAATTGAATAATGTGAATGTTCGGTATTATCTGGCTTTCCCGATCAATTTTATAAACAAACAGCAATCGTTGGAATTTGCTGAATTGCGAAAAGGTATCTTGCACTTTGGGGCGTACTAAATAGGTGGTCTAATTTTCAGAAAGGGATTCCATCTTACAAAAAAGAGCGGAATCCCTTTTTATTTTATATGATTATCCTTAGATATTTATTATACGCTTCCTGCCAATCAAGCTCTTCGGAAGGAACAAAATGCACCAAATCGAATGAGTTGGCAACAATTTGCCTGATGTCAGCCAGTGAATCTACATAACCAAGTGTTTTCGCCTGAATCATGATATTTCCAATCGCCGTTGCTTCGGTCGGACCGGCAATAACACGCAAACCAGTTGCATCGGCAGTAAGCTGGTTCAAAAAATGATTGTTTGCACCTCCTCCAATAATATGAATAGTCTCAACAGGCTGATCGCATACATCCAGAATTTGTTCCAATGTGTATCTGTATTTTAAAGCAAGGCTATCGTAAATACAACGAATGGTTTCGCCATGATTTTGAGGAGTTCCCTGTGCGGTTTGATAACAAAAATCCCGGACAGCCTGAACCATATTCCGTGGGTTCAGAAACATGGAATCGTCCGGATTAATTAAGAATTTAAACGGTTCAGATTTTCTTGCCATTTCAACCATTTCAGTCCAGGTATATTTAAATCCTTCTTCTTCCCAAATTCGCTGAACTTCCTGAATCAACCACATCCCCATAATGTTTTTCAGGAACCGCGTAGTCCCCTCTACCCCACCCTCGTTGGTAAAATTTAACTGTCTGGTTTGTTCCGAAATAATTGGATGTAAACTTTCGATTCCCATGATTGACCAGGTTCCGGAACTTAGATATACAAAATTCTTCTCGGCACAGGGTACCGCAACAATGGCAGAACCTGTATCATGAGCAGCAACTGCAATTACTGGAATGGATTTACTACCTGTTTCTTTGATAATTTCCCCCTGAATGGGTCCAAGAATAGTTCCGGGCAAGATGATCTCATTCAAAATATGAACCGGAATTCCAGCTTTTTCAAGTAATTCAAGGTTCCATTGACAAGTTCCGGGAATTATCATTTGACTGGTGCTTGCAATTGTAAATTCACTCTTTTTTACACCTGAAAATAAATAATTCAGGGCATCAGGCATAAAAAGAATTGAATCTGTTATTTCCAGCAGTGAAGATTGATCTTTCACCATAGAAAATAGCTGAAAGATGCTGTTAAACTGCATAAACTGAATACCGGTACTGGCATAAACTTCCTGCTCAGGGACAATCTGAAATAAATCTTCCATCGAAGTATTGGTACGCGAATCGCGATAGGCAAAAGGAAGCGAAAGTATTAATCCTTCCTTATTCAGATGCACAAAATCAACACCCCACGTATCAATCCCGATTGATTCGGGCTGTATGCCAAATTCCCTGACACATTTCTTTAATCCCGTTTTCAATTCACCAAAAAGGTTGAATATATTCCAGAAATAATGTCCGTTTATTAATTGCATTTGATTGGTAAAACGATGAATCTCGGTGAGTTCGAGCTTACCGCTTTCCAAAGTTCCCAGAATCGCCCGTCCACTGGATGCACCCAGATCGAATCCTAGAATATATTTTTTATTCATGCTTTCAGTTTTTTTCAGTTAATCAACAAAATAAATGCAAGACAGTCCAAATAGCATCCTGTGCAATCCTGAGAACAAGTATTTAAATTTCGAAATACCTAAAGTGCATGAAGTCCGAAGTTTTCAAAACATGTACTACAGTAATTCAATCCATCAGTTACTTAAAAAACTTATCTGCAAACACGATATATTGTTGCCAGTCGTAGAGCGTCAGATTGTGCTTCCCTGATCGGATGTGATAGCCAATGGTACCCATAACCGGTTGGTTTACCTGAGGCATTTCTTTCGCGGGAAGTCCTTCCAATCCCAACAATTCGTATACCGATGAAGCATATTTGGCTGACAGAAATTCTCCCCTTGGATCGGCCCAAGAATCGCCTTCGGCACTGGCAACATACAATGGACGGGGTGCTATCAGAGCTAAAAGCATATGTTGATCGACAGGAAGTTGGGCTTCATTATTATTATATTTCAGAAAGTTATCACAAAACCAATGTGGGAATGAAGTATTAATAATCTGGACTGTTTCGCCAAAAATACGCTTTGAAAGGGCTGCTCCACCACATCCGGATTCGTTGGAAATAACCATGGCAAACCGGGAATCGGTTGCTCCTGCCCATAAGGCTGCTTTTCCTAACCTTGAATGTCCCAAAACAGCCACTTTACTGGCATCCACGAGCATATCTTTTTCAAGATAGTCCATTACTTTGGATAACCCCCAGGCCCATGCAGCAATGGAGCCCCATTCGTCGGTTTTAGGTTGAGTCTGATCTCTATTATAGAAAAATGGGTGGATTCCATCTGTAAAATCATTTTTGTCCGGATCAACATCGCCATAATACACCGTAACCAATCCATATCCTGCCTTAATAATTTCTTCAGCGGGCCAGCGGTCGGAGGCTGATGCCCTTGATTGTTCGGTAACCTGATTGTTGATAATTCCGACTGAAGGATTATTGGCTACCCACGATTCAGTCAATCTGATGTTTGGATCGTTATAAACTGCATGGTTTCCGGTAAAATTATATGCCAGAAATACGGGTACTTTTCGGTCAGTTTTGGGCAGATACATCAATACGTTTACTTCCAGATTGCGATCGTTCTTCTTAAAAAACAAAGACAATTGCTTACGAATTGCCAAACCGTTTAATGCGTTGTCAGAGGATTCCCAAATTTTAACATCATAAATTTCCTGAATACCGGGAATTTTACCATAAACCTCATTAGTAAATACTTTAAGCAGATCAGGACGCTGTTTTTTGAACCAAACTTTAGGTGATTTGACTGGTCCCCCTTTTAGCCGGGTTAAAACATCAGGAATTTGATATTCCGAAACCTTAGATTCGTCTGAAATCACGTTTTCACGTTGTGGATATACATTTAAGGTTATCAGGAAAAAGAAAAACAACAGGAAACAGTAAGTACGTTTCATGGCTTGGTAGTTTGATGGTTTAAGCACTAAAGATAAAAATCAATTCGGATATTCGAGGGGTTTTACTTCGCCAGTTGCTACTCTCAGCGCATTCATGGCCAGAGCTTCCAGTTCATCTTCGCCCGGATAAACATGTACACCGGCAATAAATTCCACTTTTTTGCTGATGTATTGGGTTAAATATTGGTTGTAAGCCAGTCCACCCGTAAGTATAATGGCATCAACTTTTCCGTTGAGTACAACAGCCATTTCGCCTATAGATTTGGCAACCTGATACCCTAATGCATCCTGAACTTTCAAGGCGAGAGCGTCACCGTTTTTTGATCTTGTTTCAACATCCAAAGCATCATTGGTACCCAGATAAGCTACATAACCACCTTCGCCAATGACCATTCTCCTGATTTCTTCTTTCTCGTATTTATTGCTGAAACAAATTTCAATAAGCTGACCTACAGGCAAGGTTCCACTTCGCTCGGGACTAAAAGGACCTTCGCCATCCAGCGCATTGTTTACATCAATCACACGGCCTTGCTGATGCGCCCCAACTGATATTCCACCTCCGAGGTGAACCACAATCAGGTTCATGTTTTCATAAATTTTCCCCACTTTTTTAGCGTGTATCCGGGCTGTTGCTTTTTGGTTCAGTGCATGGAAAATAGATCGGCGTTCGAATAATGGGTGTCCGGAGAACCGCGCGATTTCTTCGAGTTCGTCAACTACCACCGGATCGGCCACATAGGCATGGGCTCCAGGTATTTGAAGTGCAATGTAATCGGCAATGAGTGGACCGAGATTACTGGCGTGTTGGCCATATATACCAGCCCGGGCATGTTCAAGCATCCGGTTATTTACAAGGTAAACCCCAGATTTTAACGGGTAAGTTAATCCACCGCGACCTATAATAAATTTGATACTATCCACATCAAAACCTTCATCAACCAAAGCATCAATAATCAGCCCTTTTCTGAATTCAAACTGATCAATGATGTTATCATACAACGATAATTCTTCTATGGAATGCCTTAAAGTTTTCTTCAGTTTGCAAACTCCCTCAAAGTAAACTGCAAACTTGGTGGAAGTAGAGCCGGGATTGATCGCCAATATTCGGATTTCGCTCATGTATCAGATCTATTTATTTAATAATGCCGCAAGGGCAATAGAGTTCAGTTTAGTTCGGATACTATCACCTCTTGATGATAAAACAATAGGCACATTGGCTCCCATTACAACTGCAGCCTGCTCCGCATGACACAATTTAGTATTCATCTTATAAAATACATTGCCTGCATCAATATTTGGAAAGAGCAAACAGTCAGCATCGCCTGCAACTTCAGAGGTGATGTTTTTTATTTCTGCTGATTCCTTATCAAGCGCCACATCCAGGGCAATGGGTCCAAAAACCACAGCAGGTTCAAATTGACCGTTTTCTGCCGCTTTCATTACTTCAACCGCATCAGAGCATGAGACCAAAGATAACAAAACCTGTTCAGTTGGGGTTATCAATGCAATTTTTGGTCTTAAAATTCCCAGATCCAGAGCCATCTTCTTTAAATAGTGGGTCATTGCAATTTTCTGCAAAACAGAAGGATAGGGAATAATGGCCACATCACTTACGATTAGCAGCTTGTGGTAATTCGGATTGTCAACTACGGTTACGTGACTTAAAACCCCTCCGGCAGGCAGCAAACCAGCCTCTTTGTTTAGAATGGCCTTCATGAATTTATCACTACTGATTAAGCCTTTCATCAGTATACTTCCCGGAGTTTTCACAACCATTTGAACAGCAAGCCTGGCAGAATCTTCTTCTGTTTCGGCGTGAATGATTTGAAATAATCGATCATCAATCTGATTGGCAGCACATTGTTTTAAAATTTCGTCACGGTTGCCTGTTACAATAGCAGATACCATATTTAGGATTACCGCTTCAGCTATCGCTTCAAGAGTATGGCTATCAACGGCATTTACAGCAACCAGAGTTTTCTTTTCTGCAGATCGTATATATTCAAATAAATCGTCAAGACTTTTCAGTTTCATTTGTTCAATTTTTTAGGCCGGTAAAATTACCACTTCATAACTGATAAAAACATAACAAAGGTCAACATCAAATATCTATTTTAGATAGAACTAAATAAACATTGGAGTAAATGATTATAAGTATTTTTTGCTTTTTCATCTATACCACGACTATTCTTCATAAATTTTTTTGTTATTAATCTGAAACTCCGTAATTTTGATTATATCCTATTCTATCAATTGATTTTAAACTATTTACCACCTTAAAACTTTCTAAATGAAAAATTCAATTATGGTTATTTTAGTGCTGTTTTTTTCGGGAATATTCGGAATGATCAAAGCTCAGGTAGGCAGTTCATATTCTGAAATTGACATTCCGTACAAAAAATTCGTACTTGACAATGGATTAACGGTGATTATCCATGAGGATCATAAAGCTCCGGTTGTTGCGGTTAACATCTGGTATCATGTTGGCTCTAAAAACGAAAAGCCTGGCCGCACCGGATTTGCTCACTTATTTGAACATTTGATGTTTAACGGAAGTGAACACTTCAACGACGATTATTTTAAGGCGCTCGAGAAAGTTGGAGCAACCGATTTAAACGGAACCACAAGCAATGACAGGACAAATTATTTCGAAACCGTTCCTATTTCAGCTTTCGATCAGGTTCTGTGGCTCGAGAGCGACCGGATGGGATATATGGTCAATGCAATTACGCAGGCCAAGCTCGATGAGCAGCGTGGAGTGGTTCAGAATGAAAAGCGGCAGTATGAAAATGAACCTTATGGACTAGTCGATGAAAATATGACCAGAAGTATTTTCCCGGTTGGACATCCGTATTCCTGGACAGTAATTGGTTCCATGCAAGATTTGAATTCTGCTTCGTTAGATGATGTAAAAGAATGGTTTAAGACCTATTACGGAACAAATAATGCAACTTTAGTTGTTGCTGGTGATGTAAAAACAGATGAAGCCCTTGAAAAGGTGAAAAAATATTTCGGCGGTTTACAAGCCGGTCCTCCAATTACGAAATATGAGTCATGGCCAGCGAAAAGGATTGGTTCACAGCGTGAAATTATGCAGGACCGTGTACCACAGGATCGAATATATAAAGTCTGGAATATCCCTCAGGATGGAACAAAAGAATTTATTTGCCTGGATATGGTCAGCGATGTGATGGCTTTGGGAAAAACTTCACGGTTGTACAAACGGTTGGTTTACGACGATCAGATTGCCACATCAGTAGCCTGTTATGTAGACAAACGGGAAATTGGAAGTTTATTTCAAATCCGGGCTGATGTTAAACCGGGAGTTGATCTGGCTAAAGTTGAGAAAGCCATCAATGAAGAATTAGCCAGGTTTATTCAGTCTGGTCCTACCGAAGACGAACTGGCAATTGTTAAAACAAGAAACTATGCAGGATTTGTAAGAGGTCTGGAAAGAGTTGGTGGATTTGGCGGAAAATCAGATATTCTGGCCAGCAATCAAACATTTTTTGGGAATCCTGACCAGTATAAAATATGGCTGAAGCAAATGAATGAAATGAACACCGGCGATTTACTTCAGACTGCAAAAGATTGGCTGAGCGATGGAGAATATGTTCTTGAAGTTCATCCATTTACTGAACCAAAACCAATCCTGACAGATGCAGACCGGACCAAAGTTCCTGAATTAGCTGCTGCACCCGGACTTATTTTTCCTCAATTCCAGCGGGCTACTTTATCAAACGGGCTGGCCATTGTGTTGGCTCAGCGTTCCACTATCCCTGCCATCAGCTTGATGCTTTCGTTTGATGCAGGATATGCAGCAGATCAACTGGCCGTTCCCGGAACTGCAAAATTGGTTATGAATATGATGGATGAAGGAACAAACACCCGGAATGCCCTGCAAATAAGTCAGGAACTTGAACGTTTGGGAACCAGATTGTCAACCGGATCAAATTTAGACCAGTCATTTGTATCGTTAAATACCTTGACAAAAAATCTGGATCCATCACTCGATCTGTTTGCAGATGTACTTCTTAACCCGACTTTTCCACAAACCGACCTCGACCGACTTATTAAAGAGCAGTTGGTGTCAATACAGAGAGAAAAGACTCAACCAACCGGAATTGCCATCCGAATTCTTCCTAAATATTTATTTGGAGAGAATCATGCTCATGGCACACCGTTTACAGGTTCAGGTTTTGAATCAACCGTCAAGGGAATTACACGCGATCAGCTAGTTAAATTTTACCAGTCATGGATTAAACCTAACAATGGTACTTTAGTTGTGGTTGGTGATATTTCGATGGATGAACTGAAACCAAAACTCGAAAAAATTCTAAAAAACTGGAAAAGCGGATCTGTTCCAAAGAAAAGTTTACCTGAAGTAAAACTTCCGGCGAAATCGGTTCTTTACCTGATGGACCGTCCGGGATCAATTCAATCATTGATTCTTTCCGGAAACCTGACAGCACCGTTTGGAAAGCTCAACGAAGCATCGGTCAGTGTAATGAACAGTATAATTGGTGGTGATTTTACATCTCGCATTAACATGAATATCCGCGAAGACAAACACTGGAGTTATGGTGCCAGTACCTTCATCTGGCCGGTTAAAGGGCAGCGTCCGTTCATGGCATTCACTCAGGTTCAATCAGATAAAACAAAAGAATCGATTCAGGAAATCTATAAAGAATTGAGTGGTTATTGCGCACAGAAACCTGCTTCTGCCGAGGAAGTGCAGAAAACACAAAATAACCAATTACTTCAGATCCCGGGAAGTTACGAAACAATGGATGCTGTTACAGGAGCTATCAACGACATTGTGAACTATAGTTTGAAAGATACTTATTATCAGGATTATGCAGCCAAAATGAAGGCATTGCAATCTAAGGAAGTTCAGGATATGGCCAAAGAAGTGATTAAACCGGAGCAATTGGTTTGGGTGGTTGTTGGCGACCGCTCCAAAATTGAAACATCTTTAAAGGAACTTGGATATGAAATCAAGCTTATTGATGGAGATGGTAATCTCATAAAGTAGAATATAGAAATAAGAAAAGCGTCTGATCGGACGCTTTTCTTATTTCTATATTTCTCATTTTTTTATTTTACTGACGATTTCTTCGGTATCTAAAGCAATCATCAATTCCTCATCGGTCGGAACAACCATAATTTTAACTTTGGAATCTGGCGTACTGATAATTCCTTCACTCCTGAAACCTTTGTTTTTTTCAGTATCCAGCGAAATTCCCAAAAAATCCAGATCACTGCATACACCAGCGCGTGTAGTATCAGCATTTTCGCCAATTCCGCCTGTTAAAATCAGGATATTCAGTCCATTCATTGCGGCAATGTATGATCCAATGTATTTCTTTACGCGATAATTGTACATATCTAAGGCTAATGCGGCTCTTTCGTTTCCATTGGCTTTTGCATGTTCAACTTCACGCATATCAGAAGAAACTCCGGAAACTCCCAGAATACCGGCATGTTTATTAAATAAGGTATTTGCTGACCGAAGACCAATCTCTTCTTTTTCCATAATATATTGAACTACGCCAACGTCAAGGTCTCCGCAACGTGTACCCATCATCAGACCTTCAATAGGAGTAAATCCCATCGATGTATCAACTGATTTTCCATTTTTTACTGCTGCCACAGATGCACCATTCCCTAAATGACATGAAATTATACTTTGAGTCTGATAATCAACTCCAAGTAATTCGCATGCCCGTCGTGTTACATAGCGATGGCTGGTTCCATGAAATCCATATCGGCGTATGGCAAATTTTTTATAAAGGGTGTAAGGAATTCCATACATGTATGCCTTTGGTTCAATGGTTTGGTGAAATGCGGTATCGAAAACACCAACCTGTAGAATCCCTGGTATCAGTTCTTCCATGGCCCGTATACCTTTGAGGTTTGGCGGATTATGCAATGGGGCAATATCGATACATTTTGTCACTACTGCCAAAACATCCTCAGTCAGCAATACACTTTTATTGAATTCCTCGCCACCATGAACTACCCTATGCCCTATTGCGTCGAGTTCATCAAGACTTTTTAAACAGCCATGCTTTTCGCTGGTTAAAATACCAAGTATATATTCAACACCAATTTTATGGTCCATTATTTCACCTTCAAAAACCACAACTTGCCCATCCTGCCTGACATGTTTTAAAAAACTGCCCTTCATTCCCAGCTTTTCGATTCCACCTTTTGCCACAACTTTACGATCGGCCATGGTAAAGAGCTGATATTTAATGGAACTGCTTCCGCAATTTAGAACCAAAATCTTCATTGTATTTGCTTTTATTTAATTTTCAGACTGGAATCTGTTAACATTTTTGATTATTCTGGAATATTCTTTTACCGTTTTCATCGTATTTATAGAATCCTTCATTAACTTCCATTCCTAAATGTTTCGCTCTCACCAGTTTTCGCAGATAAGGATTAGGTTTGTACCGGATGTCTCCAAACTCATTATAAATATTGTCCATCCATCGAACGATTTTGTCCAATCCCATTTTATCGGCCACTTCAAACGGTCCTAAACGCATACCAAATCCAATCTTCATCGTTTGATCAATGTCTTCGATGTTCGAAATGCCTTCCATCAGAATTTCACAAGCTTCATTGAGCAAAACCACAAAAATGCGGACACTAACCAATCCGGCAGATTCCTGAACAGATATAATCTTCCGGTTAATCAAATTAACGAATTTGCATACTTTCTGAAAAGATTCATCGGTGGTGTATAAACTTCGGACAACCTCCACCAATCTGGCTTCCTGATGGTTGACAAAAAAATGAATGCTTACGCAACGGTCGCGATATTTCAAATCTGACGACAACTCGGTAATAACAATAGTGGTAGAATGTGTAGCAATAATACAGTCGGGTTCAACGACATCTTCAATCCGTTGAAATATTTCTCTTCGTTCCTTTATTTTACCACCTCGGTCAACTGCCCTGATCGCCTCTATCACAAAATCACAACCTTTCAGATCCTGGTAGTCAAGTGTGCCTTTGATTCGGGATAAGATTGCCCGCTTTTCACCCCCGGTAATTCCCCAGTGTTCGATGCGTTCATCGAGCACCTTCTCAATATTCTTGTAGGCTTCACGAATTTTATCTTCATTCACTTCAATAAAGACCACCTCTATTCCGTAAAAACTGGCAACACGGGCAATATTCTGACCAACCAACCCGCATCCAATAATTCCAATTTTCGAAAAGAGTGTTCTGCTTACATTTTTTTTGCTTAAACCAAACTCTTCAATTGGTTCGTAAATTACTTCACTGGGCATATCTATCTGATTGAATTTGTTTAATCGAAAAGTGCAGCTGCCTGATTGGCTGTAATGGCAACCATATTGACAATATCGCTTACAGAACATCCTCTGGAAAGGTCGTTGATAGGAGCAGCCATTCCCTGAAGAACCGGACCTACAGCCTCTGCTTTTGCCAGCCGTTGAACAAGTTTATAACCAATATTGGCAGATTCAAGTCCGGGAAAAACAAGAATATTTGCCCGTCCTGCAACATCGCTATTCGGGGATTTTAATCGGCCAACTTCAGGTATTAATGCAGCATCAAGTTGTAATTCTCCATCGATTTTTAAATCCGGATCCATTTCGCGGGCGATACGGGTGGCATTCACAACTTTATCAACCAATGGATGCTGAGCACTTCCCATAGTCGAGAAACTCAACATTGCCACACGCGGATCCATTCCCACAATAGCTTTCGCCGTTTTTGCCGTTGTTACAGCAATTTCGGCCAGCTGTCGCTCATTAGGATCGGGCATTACTGCACAATCTGCAAAAACAAGAATACCATCATGACCAAAATGCGGATCGTTCACAAACATTAGGAATGCCCCTGAAACCACACTAACTCCCGGTAAAGTTTTAATATACTGAAATGCAGGACGAAGCACATCTCCGGTGGCATTGATAGCCCCGGCGAGTTCACCATCGGCATCACCATTTTTAATCATTAAAGGAGCAAAATAGAGCGGATCGTTTAAAAGTACCAGGGCCTCCTCAAAGGTTAAACCTTTTTCTTTACGAATTTCAACCATCAATTCTGCATACTTTTCCCTTCGCGAATCGGTCCTGGGATCTATAATTGTTGCCCCTTCAATGTTTACACCTATTTCAGCGGCTATTTGTTTGATCTCTTCAGGATTACCTAAAAGGATCAACTGTGCCAGATTTTGATTCAGTACAATTTCTGTTGCCCGTAAAGTTCTGGGCTCAGCACCTTCAGGCAATACAATCCTTTTTTGGTATTTTTGGGCATTCTGATAGACACGTTTTAAGATTTCCATTGTTGATTTAAAGTTTAAACTTTCAGGTAAAAAATTCGAGAACAAAACTACTTAAAATATACAGAGCTAAATATTTTCTTTGCGAAAATTATTCAGTAAACTGACAAAATTCATATCTAAAACAGCATTTTTAGCCGCCGTAAGAATTGCACAACAATCGATTGCATGAGCTTTACAGATAAGTTAATTTATCTATTTTTGAAAAAACATATTCATGAAGCCAACCGATCCCTTTTTCCCACTCAAAGAATCGCTTGATGGCGATGTATTTACCGATCAGGTGCAGAAGGTAATTTATGCCACCGATGCTTCGTCGTATCGCGAAATACCGCAGGCGGTTACGCGCCCAAAAAATAAGGAAGACATCCGCAAAATCATTGATTTTGCCCGTCAGATGGGCACTTCGGTAATTCCGCGGGCAGGAGGAACTTCGCTGGCCGGACAGGTTGTCGGATCGGGAATAGTGGCCGATATTTCGAAATACCTGAATAAAATTGGCGAACTTAATTTGACAGAACGTTGGGTAGAAGTTGAACCTGGCGTGGTTTTGGCTGAACTGAACCAGTTTCTGGCCAAACATGGATTACAATTTGCTCCGGAAACTTCAACTGCTAACCGCTGTTGTATTGGCGGAATGCTCGGAAACAATTCCTGCGGCTTGCATTCGCTGATCTATGGAAGCACCCGCGAACACATTCTAAAAGTGGAAGGAATTTTGGCAGATGGTTCAGAAGTAACATTTGGAGAACTTTCGACTGAAGAATTTGAAGCCAAATGTTCGGGAAATCCAGATTTGCTGGAAACCCAAATTTACATGAATATTCGGGAAACACTTGCTGATGAATTCAATCAGCAGGAAATCAGAAACGAATTTCCAGATCCGAAAGTGACCCGCCGCAACAATGGATATGCTCTGGACATGTTGCTCGAAACCGATCCTTTCACAGGCAATAGCAAACTGTTCAATTTCTGCAAACTGCTGGCCGGCTCGGAAGGGACCCTGGTTTTTGTCACAAAAATAAGGCTGAATATTGTTCTGCTTCCGCCCAGATTTCAGGGATTGGTTTGTGCACATTTTAATACACTGGAAGACTCTTTTTACGGAAATATTATTGCACTCCGGCACCATCCGGATGCCATTGAGTTGACCGACGACATTATTCTGAATTGCACACTTGAAAATATAGAACAGCGTAAAAACCGCTTTTTTATTGAAGGAAATCCGAAAGCAATTCTAACCATCGAGTTTTCATCCGATTCAGAAGAAAAGATTCAGGAAAAAGCTTCTGAGCTGGAAGCAGATCTCAGGAAAGAAGGTTTCGGGTACCATTTTCCGCTGTTTACCGACAAGGAAAGCATCAAAAAAATATGGGAACTCCGGAAAGCCGGATTGGGTTTGCTGTCAAACATTCCCGGAGACAAGCGCAATGTGACAGTGATTGAAGATACAGCCGTTGCACCCGATTATTTACCAGAATATATTCGTGAATTTGACCAAATTATTGCCAGATATGGTTTAACCTGTGTCTACTATGGACACATTGCTACCGGAGAATTACACCTGCGTCCGCTCCTGAATCTGAAAGATCCTGATGATGTGAAGATTTACCATTCGCTGGCGAAAGAAGTTGCTGAACTGGTGAAAAAATTTCGGGGTTCACTCAGTGGCGAGCATGGTGATGGCCGCCTGCGTGGTGAGTTTATCCCGCTCATGCTTGGCCAGCACAACTATGAACTTATTCGGAAACTAAAATACACCTGGGACCCGCAAAACATACTGAATCCCGGGAAAATTGTGGATACTCCGTCCATCACCGATGATTTACGGATACTGATGGGGCAACCGTCTTTTAAGGCGGAAACGCTGTTTGATTATGCGCCTCACGGCGATTTACTTCGCTCAGTTGAAATGTGTAACGGATCGGGCGACTGCCGTAAAAGCAACCTGATTGGCGGAACTATGTGTCCCTCGTACATGGTCACACGCGACGAAGATAAATCGACCCGCGCCCGTGCCAATGTGTTGCGCGAATACCTGACCCGACCGCAAAAAGCAAACCCATTCGACTCTGAAAAAATACTTCAGGTACTTGACTTATGTCTCTCGTGCAAAGCATGTAAATCTGAATGCCCTTCGAACATCGATATGGCAAAGTTCAAAGCCGAATTTTTGCAGCAATACTATGATCAGCATGGATTTCCGATGCGGTCGCTGCTGATTGCTTATTTGCCACGAATCAACAAATTGGGCATGGTTTTCCGCTCAATTACTAACCTGATTATCTCAACCAACCAGTTTAAAAAAGCGATTGGTTTTGCTCCCGAACGCAAGATTCCCGAATTATCAAAACTAAGTCTGAGAAAATGGTATCGCAAAACTATTTCGCTGGATAAGAATAAAATTGGGAAAGTCTATTTATTTGCCGATGAGTTTACCAATTTTAATGAAAGCCACATTGGGATAAAAGCTATTTTACTACTAAATAAGCTGGGATACGAAGTGGTCCTTCCCACGCACCTTGAAAGTGGAAGAACCTTCCTTTCCAAAGGATTGCTTCGGAAAGCCAAACAGATTGCCAACTTCAATGTCAGCCAGCTTTCTGAAATCATTTCAGATGAAAAGCCACTTATCGGGATTGAACCTTCAACGATATTGACTTTCAGAGACGAATATCCGGAATTGGTTGATTCAAACCTTCAGGGAAAAGCCAAAGAACTGGCTAAAAATGCGTTGATGCTGGAAGAGTTTATCGTTCAGGAAATAGTGAAAGGAAATATTAGGAGCGAGCAATTTTGTACTGATGTTAAAATGATTAAACTGCACGGGCATTGCCAGCAAAAAGCAGTTGCCTCTACCCTACCTACCCGAAAAATGCTTGAACTCCCTGCAAACTACAGCGTTCAGGAGATTAAAAGCGGATGTTGTGGTATGGCCGGGTCGTTTGGTTACGAAAAAGAACATTACGAACTGAGTATGCAAATCGGTGAACTGGATTTATTTCCGGCTGTCAGAAAATCAACTTCCGAAGAAATTATTGCTGCTCCAGGAACTTCCTGTCGCCACCACATCGAGAATGGGACCGGCCGGAAAGTGCTGCATCCGATAGAAGTTCTGTGGGATGCAGTGTTGAAATAGGGATTGGTCAGCTGATTAGGTGACTCCAGGTCACCAACTCAATAACTCCGTTATTCGGTCTCTCCAGCTTTAAAAATTGTCCAGGGCTGCGTTGGACGGTCTTTTAATAATCCGGTCATCCATTCGTATTGCACATGTTCCTTTAAAAAAGCTATGGCATCAAAAGGTAAATCGCAGGAGCTTCCCCATTTGGCAATAAACGACATTTGCTTTGCCCTTTTGGAGTCAATCACTTTGCCATCCAGAGCGCCGGCAGGATAGTATGGCTCAGCCCAACCGGGAGTTTGGCTGTCTGAATCGAGATTATAATGAGCACATAAAGTTCTGCTATCTGGTTTTAATTCTTTTAAGTAGGCATCCAAATGATCTGCCTCAAATACTTTTGCCCGCTCAATGTTAATTTTTCCAACATTTTCTTTCATCAACTGTTTCCAGCGGACACGTCGGGCAATAGCAGAGCTCTTTATGTTAGTTTCCTGCATTTTTGTTTCTAATCTAAGGATTTTTAAATCTTCAGCAACATTGGAACCAGTGAAATAGCCATCTTTCTTTTTTTCGAATCCAATATATTTCAAACCAAGTTCAAGCCGCGCAATTTCATTCGTATTGATGTCGCCGATCAACCAGGCATTAGCGTATCCGCCATTATTTCCAATCTTCATGATTTCGCACCATTCATCAATGGTTGATGCATACTGGGTGGCATGTCTCATTCGTGAGAATTCGGGAACACCTTTTTCATCAAAAGGTAAGAAACCTCCAATTGTAGTTTCTGAACCGATAAGCCCGGCATCTGTCACAAAGAAGTCTGTTCCGCTGTGAATGAATCCTGCAAAAGATTGCATGAGTATCCGATGTCCATTTTGAGGGAAAATATCAATAATGATATTACAAAGCGGATAAAAATAGTCGAAATGCGTGTTGTGTCCGAGGACAATGCCACCATCGTCCGTCATATTACCTGTTGCGATAAAAGAACTACAGCCCTGTTTTGCAGGGTCAGGCGAATTTGGCGAAACCGTATCTTTTACTGAAGGCCACCACGACCATAAAAGTTCCATCAAGCCATTGTAGGTTACCATTTCGTCACGATTTGTTTGATTGCCAGCCGTTTTCATTCCTTCCACAATTCCCTCAATCTCCTCCAGATTTTCAATATCAACTTTGGGAGTGAACATTTTACCAGACTTCTGTACCAACCACTGCCAATCCAAAGCGGTTTGATAATGCCAGGCCTCACTTATTACTCTTAGAGATTCCTTTATTTCCTTTGCCAACAGGTATCCATGCTGGAAACCGCGCTCTTTTGCTGTACCTTCAATATGAAGGTAAATCCATCCGTTTTTTTCGTGACGATTGGCTTTCGAAAGCCATATTTTCTGCTCATTGGTGAGCTGGTTGCCGGTTTGGCTTTGCGCTAAAGTTGAAAGTATGAAAACTGACAAAAGGATAATTAGTAATTTCTTCTTCATGTCAAATCAAATTTATAGTCTCTAAATAATTCATTACAAATAAGTAATATCTGTGCGAGAGTGAATTAGAATGGATTCCACCTCCGGATGGATGATGGAATCCTTACTTTAAGATAGAAAACTATTAACTAATGGATACTTATTTTAATCTGACGTATTTTTCAATGTTGTATTTGTTTTTATCAACTTTCCAATTATCATCAACAGGAAAGGTTTGAATCAGGGAATCGCCTTTTATTTCTATAAGCATTTTCATTTTGGAACCTACCATACTGTTAGCCACATGGTATAAGATAGTTTCCACGTAATGAGTTCCCTCCAGGGTATAAGTACCTCCACCATAATTGTCCTGATAAGTGGTATCGGTTTTAAACCTGCCAACAAAGGTAAAGTGATTTCCTGCCCACATTTTCAGATCATTGCCAGTAGAATTTCCAGGAAATTTCCATACAAGTTTACCACCATCTACCGATTGTGCGTAAACAAGATTCCATGCACCCTCAGGTTTAGGCGAGGTTGTAAAACCTAAAATGAGGATTAAAGTCATCAGAAATAAGCCAATTTTTATCTTCAAAATGAGTGGATTTATAGTTTTTAGAAATTGATCAGATAATAAAATAGTTGATGGATTCCATCCTGTTACAAATGTAATAAACACTTAATGAACTCATTAATTGCGTCTCTATTCATAATATGTATAACTCCGTTCTGCGATTACTACATGGTTCTTATCGTCCTTCACAATGGCTTTTAACCAATTTCCCTTTTCATCGTATTCGTAGGTGCAATTATTGCTGGCAGTGATTTTATTGTCCTTATCCTTAAATATTAACTCCGACGCTTTGCTTTTGTCGTTGTATTTCACTTCCTGAATAAAATTAATGCCTCCAGCTTTATCAAATGCTTCAAATTTGACGAACCTGTTTTTCTCATCATAGCTATACATATATTTTTCGACAGGTTTCCCTTTTGAATTAAACATTTGAATTTCTGCTGGTTTACCCTTAGCATTCGTCTTGCAAGCAAATGAGGTTATTAAGGTATCGACTCCAGCGCGATTGCGTATGCCGCTCAGAAGGAATCCATTATCTCCATATTTGAATTGGTAATAGCTGTTGAGTGTATCTTTTCTGAAAACATTTTGCTTGGTAACCAACATATTCTCAATAATATTTTCATTTTTCCAGATTGGTTTGCCGGTATCATTTAAACCTGTACATGCAATTACAACTCCATTTTCATCATAAACAACTTCAAAATCATCCGTCCAGTTTCCCAGGCTATCACGGTCAGCCCTGGTTAAAGGATTTCCTTTTTTGCAACTTGTACCTTCAGGTATAGCCCAATAGTTTTTTTCAACCATCGTTTTCACTTTACCAACCATAATTTCAGGGTAACTGGCATAAGGTGTTCCGTCGCCAAGAGTGGTAGTTCCGACAGGTTCTTCAGTTGTGCAGCCAAATGTCATTATTGCCGCAATTGTTAAATTAAGAATTTGGTTTTTCATAATTTTTGATGTTTTTGGGTTTTTGTAAATCAAATAAAAGGTCAAACTAGTATTACTCCAACGCCTTGTTTAACTTGGGAATATCCTCATTTTCAGGAATTAAATTCCAGCTTATAAAATCAAGTTTCCAGCCATTTGCTGTTTTCACTGCGCGGCAAACCAATCGCCATGGTATTTTGGGAGTATATGGATTTGCAAGATATTGTTCCATTACAATTGCAGAATTTCCATTCGACTCCATCCTGATTTCGCGCTTATTAACTGTAAAAGTGCTATTGAAAGCAGTATCCGCAAACGCCTGTGTCCAGGCATCTGCAATATTTTTTTTATCCATAATTTCATCTGGATCTGTGCCACAAAACATACCGCCATCGGTGATTAATGATGACAGCGTATTTACATCCCTGGCATTCCAGGCGGTCAGGTATGTTTCCATTAAGGTATTTACTTCAGTTTTAAACGTTGCTAAATCGACAGTTACAGGTTGGTTTTTTGGCTGGCATGCAAGCAGCATCGTTGCCACAATAACGAAGCAATAGGTTTTTTTCATTTTGATTTTTTAATAGAAGTAAGTAGTAAGGTAGAAGTGTTAATTTCCGGGTGGAAATGAATGTAAAAAAAGAGCAGATAAAAAACAGCTTCAATCAAATAATTTGCCGTTCTCAAAGCGGCAACTAAGCAATCTGGTTATACTTGCAAATAAGACTGAACCCAATGCAAGTATCCAGTTGGGTTGTAGAGGTTCTGGTTTATAAAGCTTTAACAAATAAATATACAAAATATTATTTCAATTTCCTAAGTTTCGAATACCTGAAATCCATTTTTTTTAAGTGCTTATTTCTTCATGTATCAAAATAAAAAGGGGATTCGATCTTGTATAAAAAGATCAAATCCCCTTTTCTGTTAATTGAATTAATGCTACTTGGTTATTCCTTCAAGCGTAAACAAAAATACGTAATTTAAAGCGACATCCTTCAGATAATCAAAACGTCCGCTGGCACCACCATGTCCAAATTCCATGTTGGTTTTAAGCAGCAAAACGTTTTGATCCGTTTTCATATCCCTCAGTTTGGCTACCCATTTGGCAGGTTCGAAATACTGTACCTGACTGTCATGCAAACCGGTGGTAACAATTATATTCGGATAGTTTTTCTTCTCCACATTTTCATAAGGACTGTAACTTTTCATATAGAAATAGGCGTCCTTGTTTTTTGGATTTCCCCATTCATCAAACTCGTTGGTGGTTAGAGGAATGCTTTCGTCCAGCATCGTATTTACCACATCAACAAACGGAACCTGGGCAACAATTCCGTGCCACATTTCAGGAGCAAGATTTACAATAGCTCCCATTAATAATCCACCTGCGCTGCCACCCATTGCATATAGGTGATTTTTACTGGTATATTTTTCAGCAATCAGGTATTTACCACAATCGATAAAATCGTTAAACGTATTGATCTTTTTCATCAGTTTGCCGTCTTCGTACCATTGGCGGCCCATTTCCTGACCTCCGCGAATGTGAGCAATGGCGTAAACAAATCCTCTGTTCAACAAACTTAAACGGGTGCTGCTGAAACTGGCATCCATACTGGCGCCATAGCTTCCGTATCCGTAAAGCAGCAATGGAGCATTCCCATCTTTTTTAAATCCTTTTTTGTAAACAAGCGAAATAGGCACTTTTGTTCCGTCTTTGGCAGTGGCATTCATACGTTCAGTCACATAGTCGGTTGGGTTGTAACCGCCAAGTACTTCCTGTTGTTTTTTCAGTGTTTTTACTTTGGAAACCATGTTGTAATCGTATACCGAAGATGGCGTGGTAAGCGAGGTATAGCCATATCGAAGGGTTGTACTGTTGTATTCAGGATTAGCTCCAAAATTGGCTGCATAGGCCGGTTCCCCAAAATCAAGATAATGTTCCGAATTATCCTTCAGGCTTCTGATGCGAAGTTTTACAAGACCGTCTTTTCGCTCATTAATGACAATGAAATCTTTGAATTCTTCAACGCCCTGAAACAAAACATCACTTCTGACCGGAATCAACTCTTTCCAGTTCGAAGCATCGGTTTTTTCCAAAGGACATTCCATTAGTTTGAAGTTCTTTGCCCCATCTTTATTTGTCCGGATAAGAAATTTATCGGCAAGTGGCGTTACATCGTACAAAACATCCTTCATTCTTGGCTGGAAAACTTTGAATGAGTCATTCGGTTTGGCTGCATCGATCATCCGCCATTCTGATGACATGGTTGCACTGGAAACTATGAAAATGAATTTATTGTTTTTACTTTTTCCAACTCCAATATAGTTGCTCTTGTCTTTTTCTTCGTAAACCAAAACATCTTTTGCAGGATCAGTACCCAATGTATGACGCTGGATTTTTTCAGACAAAAGTGTTACCGGATTTTTTGAAGTATAAAAGATTGTTTTGTTATCATTCGCCCAGCAAGGATCACCTTCAGTATTTTGGATGGCATCTTTCAAAATTGCACCTGTTTCAAGGTTTTTCACATAAATGGTGTATTGCCTGCGGCTCACTAAATCAACCCCATAAGCCAGAAGTTTGTTATCTTCACTGACATCAAAGCCTGAGGCAGCATAATAGGCATGTCCTTCGGCCATTTGATCCACATCGAGTAAAATTTCTTCTTTGGCATCCAGCGTTCCCTTTTTCCGGCAATATTTGTAATACTGTTTGCCATCTTCGGTGCGGCTATAATAGAAATAGCCATTTTTAAAAACAGGCACACTTTCATCTTTCTCCTTTATACGGGCTTTCATTTCAGTATACAAATCAGCCTGAAAGGTTTTTGTGCTGCCCATTACTTCCTCCAGATAATTATTTTCGGCTGTCAGATAGTTCACCACCTTAGTGCTGTCTGGTCCTTTGCCAAAATAGTCGTACATCCAATAATAATTATCCAAAACTTTATCGCCGTGAATATCACGCCAATGTTCCTTTTTATCAGCGACCGGCGCCGTTGCTTTCTGAAATTGTGCAGTTAAACTCATTGAGTAAATTAATAAACTAAAAATTAGAAATACATTTTTCATAAGCCACTATTTAAGAATTAACGTTTATCAGTTGTTATTGACGAACACATAAAAGAATGAAATGTTTAACTCTGTTTGTGTTGTATGAACTGATATTCATTTTCAAGTTTCTATCTTGAAAACTTTTTTCAGTTTCAAACAGTTCAGCAATAAACATGATTAGTCCTATTTGACATGTAGTTCATGCCAGCATTACATATTGACAAAGATTTATTTGCAGGGGTAAAACTGAACCTAATATGATTGTCGGTTTTAAATTGTGCTTCTTACATCATAACGAAGTTATTTAAATCAGTTCACTACTTTTTTCCAAGATATTTTGTTTCAAATTGTTTCCACATTTGAATCACCTCCTCAACAGTAAATTCTTCGAGTGGGATTGGAGCCTGATTTTGCATATCCGGAATCATCTTCTCAAAATCACCTGACGGATTGAATAGTTTGGAGACAGGCATCGTCAAATCGATTAATTTAACATTAGGTTCTGCATAAGGTAGTTCCCATTTGCTTACGATAGCAAAAACACCCGCATCTTTGGCTACCTGAGGAAGTTTATCTTTAACTAATGCGAGAATGTTAGCAGATGAACCGCTGCTAAAAACCTGTTGGTGCATAATGTATTGCTGTGTGAAAATTTTGTAAATGGCCTCCATCTTTTTAACCGTGTCATTCGATTGCATAATAGCCTCACTTTCTTTCATCCCGTTCATCACTTTAGCAAAATGTTCTGAACGGGAATAAGCCAAGACAACAATTCGAGAATCGTAAGTACCTATTTTAATGGGTTCCGACTTTGACTGTGCGAAAACGTCATTCAAGAGTATTAAAATAAACAACATGGCAACCATAGATATGATCGCATAAAATGAAGTAATTTTTGTTTTCATTGTGATTGAGTTGAGAAACCAGAAAGGAGCCGTTGAATTTGGCTGTAAAATTGGGAGAGTCCCGAATTGTAGAAGAGAAATGTCAGTTAAAGGAGCGAATGACTTATCGTTATTTAGCTCCTTCAATGTTCTATTCATTCTGCCCAACTACTACACATAGTTTTTGCCGTACTTTTTGGCACATTTCGGGCAGGTGGTGTACCACATATACCACTTCCTGATGGTAAAACCTTTGGTTTTGGCAATGCTTTCAAAGTCTTTGCACCATTTTTCGGTATCGCGGAAAGGACCTTCATACACTTTACTGAAAAAACTACCACTTAGCGTGGTGTTTTCCGCGCCAAAAACCTCTTTATCAACGGCCAGATAAAGATCCATGTTCCATTTCGAAGTGTGATCTGACAAACAAAGCCAGTCAGGCATGGTTGCGCCAGAAGCACTCACTTTCCGGTCAAGTCGTTTCATCACAGGCCCAAAATTCATTGGCATGTAAAACAATGTGAAAACTTTGTCTTTGATGAACAGTTTATTGTCCCAATTGAATGTTTTATCATCCCATGGAATTGGGTCAAATGGTGGGCAACAGTCAAAATCTTTTTTAATGGGTGGCATAGTTATTCAATTTAAAGGTTTTTTGATTGGATTTTATTATGCTGAAATTTACGAGCCTGGCAATTTATTGTTCTGATTTAGTAGCACTTATTCTGTAATATGTATGAAATTATCCATCCTATTTTCCCCATGGATAAATACTTCTTGAAACACAGAAACTGCCTTGTTTTTGTGACCGCAAATCAAGGAGACCAATAAGCTGTTGCTGATTGCTAATGTAGGGTTCGATGATCCGAAGATGATATTTTCCGGGCTCAACTCCTTCCACTTCCATATCAAGATCGTATAGACAATTACACTTGCACCCCATTTGTTTTTCAAACTCTTTGATAATAATGGTATCGTTTCGGAAAAGCACAGTACACCATAAACCTTCCGGACAGCAGTTGAATCCGGCGTGGATGTGTTTCAGCAGAAGTTTACTGGCATCCAGATCAAATGCATATTCAATACAACTTTGCGAATCAGGAGTTTCCGTCTGCCCTATGGATGATTTTAGATAGACACATTGTGGGTTCCCCAGTAAACGGATTGTTAGTTCCATTTCCTCCGGATTCTCTGTGTCAGAAGAGCAGGAAAATAGCAGAACAAACAAAAACAGAAAGGAAAGAAATATTTTCATAACCGGCTGACTAGAAATGCAATGAATTAACGAAAAAGCCGGATTGATGGTTTCAAAATAAAGTATAAATCTCTAATTTGACAAACTATTGAATTCACCGGAATAAATACTTTTGACATCAAAACCAACACCCCAGCTTTTATTGGGCAAGGCGCCCATGATGAGTTTTAATTCTCCGCCACCGATCAAATCGCTGTGCGAAAACCACGGGCCTTTTAAGGGTTTGCCATTCAAAGATGCTTCCTGAATGTATTTATTGGTTTCGGAACATCCCGGAGCCGACACCACGAAATCTTTCCCGTTTGGCAAATGAATAGTCGTCTGTTCGAAAACCGGACTGCCAATGGTATAAACCGGAACGCCCGGCACTATCGGATAAAATCCCATGCATGAAAACACCACAAATGCCGACATTCCCCCGCCATCTTCATCACCTGGAATACCAAAGATGTTGTCAGGGAACCAGGCATTTAAAAGCATACGGATTCGCTTCTGCGTTTTCCAGGGCGCATCGGTAAAATTGTAGAGATACGGAATATGAAAACTCGGTTCATTACCCATCGAAAACTGACCAACAATACCGGTAAAATCGGGGAACTTAGCCCAAAGTTGATATTTACTCCGGCCAATGTCTTCGCGAAAAAGCTGGTCCAGACGGTTCTCAAACGACTTTGAACCTCCCATCAGGTCAATCAACCCCGGGACATTTTGCTGAACCTGCCACAGATAAGTCCATCCGTTATTTTCGTCGTAATAATCACGGCCACCCATTCCTCCATCAAAAGTTGGGTCAATATCAATCCAGTTACCGTCGGCCGATTTCGGCAAAAAGAAGCCCTTTTCTTTGTTGTACAAGTTTCGGTAGTTCTCTCCTCTTTTGCTGAAAAAAGCTGCATCGTCTTTTTTGTCTAATTCGCCAGCCATTTGCCCCAAAGCCCAATCGTCGTAACTATGCCCCAGCGTAATGGCAACCGATTGTCGTTTCTCGAAACTGTGGACTAAAGCTACGGTTTCATTTTCGCCGGGCCGTAAAGCCGGGTAGAACCCGTTCTGGTGATAAAACGAATCAAGACTGCACATAGGGCCATTTTGCCAGGGTAACATGGTGGCTTGTGTGGCATTTTTCCGCATTCCTTCGTAAGCCTTTGCCACATCAAAATTGCGGATTTCTTTTCGATAGGCATCAACAATCATTGTTGTTGAATGAAACCCATTCATACACGGATTATCGCCCCAAAGAACCGGAAACTGAGGCAGCCAGCCACTTTGCGCGTACATATCAACGTATGATGAAATCATATCGGCTTCCATATCCGGACTAAGAATAAACCGCAGCGGATGCAGAGCCAGGTATGTATCCCAGATCCAGTCGTCGACAAAAAATGGACGATTGGTCGCATGGATTTTTTTATCGTAATTGCTGTAATAACGTCCCGATTCATTAATGTCAATCATACGTTCATAAGAGCGATAAAGCGCAGTATAAAAAGTACGCTTTCGAGCCTCTGTTCCACCTTTCACTTCAATCCGATTCAACACCTTGTCCCATGCCGATTCAGCCTGATTTTTTAACCCATCAAAATCCCATGTCGGAATTTCGGTGAGTAAATTTTGCTTCGCTTGGTCGGCACTTATAAATGAAATGGCATATTTGAACTCTATTACATTGGCACTTTCTGATGACCATGAAAGAATTCCCTGGTTGTTTTTATCAGCATGAAAAGTAAACGGCTGGCTAATTTCGGCATAAACCCAGGTCTTCATTCCATCGAAATTTTCTTCGCCCAAAAGGACTTTGTCTGAACCGGACTTCCAGTTTCCTTTATTGATAATCCGGAGAAAAACATTCTTTTCAGATGCTTCCGGAAATTTCATCCTGAAATACCCGGCTTTGCAACCCGGTGCGAATTCCATGGTCGTATTGTAATCTTCGAGCCATTCGGAATAATAATAGGGCGTGAGTGTTTCATTTTCGGGATCCCACGATGAAATGGGAGTCGCGTCCGGATTCGATTTTCCTGTAAAAGGCATGATCCCGAATAAATGCCCCTGTCGGTGCGAAATAAGTGACAGTGGAAAATACCGGATCTGATCATCGAGATGGTCTTTACGCTCGGGATATGAGCGAATCATTTGATTGGGTTGTTGCGCTGTTGGTCGCGTAGGTTCCAATATAGCGCCAACATTTCCAATTCGTGGATCAACATAAGTTATTGCTTTCTGTCCGAAGGTCGTCCCGATTGATAAACCGGTTAAAAGCACAAATAATAGAACATTTGTAAAAAGCCGTTTCGTCTTCATACTGGCAATATTAAATAGTTGGTTGGTTAGTTTTCCTTTACGAGTGTACTCTCTGCCTGATTTTAAAACAAGAGAATACGCTTGCCCGGAGAAACAGACGCTAAGTTAAATCCTTTTGACATAACAAACTGCTTGTGGCCAACAAAAAAAGCCATCCAAATTTTCAGGATGACCTTTGTATTTATTGGTTAGAGACGCCCTATAGGGCGTCTCTAACTATTCTCAAAAAATTAATCTTTGTATTCGTCCCAGCTTTTGATGGTCAAATCCTCAATTTCGTATTTACAAAAGGCGTATATAAACGCACTGGCAACCCGGGCATTGGTGATCAGCGGAATACTGTAATCAATGGCACTACGGCGAATCGTGTAACCGTTCGTGATTTCACGGGTGGTATGGTCTTTCGGAATGTTGATGACCAGATCAATCTTCTTTTCCTTGATGTATTCCAGCGTATTCGGATGTTTATCTGTTTCATCAGGCCAGTACAAACGGGTTGATGCAACGCCGTTATCAGCCAGAAACTGTTGAGTTCCTCCGGTTGCATACAGGTTAAAACCGCGTTCAGACAACATTCTGGCGCTGCTCAGCAATTCTATTTTCGAGCGGGTTTCTCCTGACGAAATCAGAATGTTTTTCTTCGGAATATTATAACCTACCGAAAGCATCGATTTCAGGATTGCTTCGTAATAATTTTCGCCAATACAACCTACTTCACCGGTTGATGACATATCAACGCCCAACACCGGATCGGCATTCAGCAAACGGGCAAACGAGAACTGAGCAGCTTTCACGCCCACATAATCCAGTTCAAACATCGATTTATCAGGTTTTTGGAAAGGTGCATCAAGCATCACCTGGGTTGCAATTTCAATCAGGTTGTATTTCATCACCTTCGACACAAACGGGAAACTTCGCGATGCCCGAAGATTACATTCAATCACTTTAATATCATTATCCTTGGCCAGCAATTGCATGTTGAAAGGCCCGGTAATATTGAGTTCCTTGGCAATCTGACGAGCAATTATCTTTATGCGGCGGATTGTTTCGACATACAATTTCTGAGGAGGGAAAACGATGGTTGCATCACCCGAATGAACACCGGCAAACTCAACGTGTTCCGAAATGGCATAAGCCACAACCTCACCGTTTTTTGCTACTGCATCAATCTCGATTTCCTTCGCCTGCTCAATAAATTCTGAAACTACCACCGGATGTTCTTTTGATACATTGGCCGCCAGAGTCAGGAAATGTTGCAACTGGTCTTTATTCGAAACCACGTTCATCGCTGCTCCTGAAAGCACATACGAAGGGCGGATCAACACCGGGAAACCAACTTCGTCAACAAAGGCATAAATGTCCTCAATACTTGTCAATTCAGACCAGCGCGGCTGATCAATGCCGAGGTTATCGCAAAGCGAACTAAACTTTTTGCGGTCTTCTGCGCGGTCAATATTCAGTGGCGAAGTTCCCAAAATCGGTACATTCTGTCGGTGTAATTTCATGGCCAGGTTATTCGGAATCTGTCCTCCCATCGAAAGAACCACACCTTTCGGCACTTCCAGATCAACAATGTCCATCACTCGTTCGAAAGTCAACTCGTCAAAATACAGTCGGTCGCAGGTATCGTAATCGGTACTCACAGTCTCCGGATTGTAGTTGATCATGATTGAACGGTAACCTTCTTTGTGGATGGTGGTAATCGCGTTCACGCTACACCAATCGAATTCAACCGAACTTCCGATCCGGTAAGCACCCGAACCCAAAACAATCACCGATTTATCATCACGTGGAAATTCAACATCGTGCTCGTTTCCATTATAAGTCAGGTACAGGTAATTCGTTTGTGCCGGATATTCGCCTGCCAGTGTATCAATCTGTTTTACTGAAGGCACAATATTCTTGCTTTTGCGCCATTCACGAACTTTCAGAAGTCCATCGCTGATTTCTTTATTGGAAGATTTCATGACTAATCGGGCGATCTGAAAATCAGAATATCCTTCTTTTTTTGCCTGAAGTAGCAAAGAATCATCCAAAGCTGGCAGCGAATTAACTGCTTCAAGCTTATTTTTGGTAACATGAATATTTTGTAATTTTTGCAGGAACCAACGATCAATTTTAGTCTTTTCGTAGATTTCATCCACTGAATAGCCTTTATTGAAAGCCTCAGCAATCGCGAAGATTCGGCGATCGGTCGGGTTGCTCAGTTCCTCGTCAATCTGTTCAATGGTAATTTCTTCTTTGTTGGCAACAAAACCGTGCATTCCAATTCCAACCATCCGAATACCTTTCTGAATAGCTTCTTCGAACGAACGGCCAATCGACATGATTTCGCCCACAGACTTCATCGAACTTCCGAGGTTTTTCGATACTCCGGAAAATTTATTCAAATCCCAGCGTGGAATTTTACAAACGATATAGTCGAGTGCCGGTTCGAAAGCGGCAGTAGTTACTTTGGTAACCTGGTTATTTAATTGGTGTAGTCCGTAGCCCAAACCCAGTTTGGCAGCCACAAAAGCCAGCGGATAACCCGTTGCTTTCGATGCCAGCGCTGATGAACGCGACAGACGGGCGTTTACTTCAATTACGCGGTAATCTTCAGAATGCGGGTCGAGCGCATATTGCACATTACATTCGCCAACGATTCCGATGTGACGGATAATCTTGATGGCCAATGCACGGAGTTTGTGGTATTCTGAATTTGACAGCGTTTGCGATGGAGCAACTACAATACTTTCTCCGGTGTGAATTCCAAGCGGGTCGAAGTTTTCCATGTTACAAACCGTTATGCAATTATCGAAACGGTCGCGAACCACCTCGTATTCCACTTCTTTCCAGCCTTTGATTGATTCTTCAACCAAAATCTGAGGCGAGTATGTGAATGCTTTCGATGCCAGCGCTTCCAATTCTTCATTGTTGGCACAGAAACCGCTTCCCAATCCGCCCAATGTATAAGCTGCGCGAATAATAATCGGATAACCAACCGTTTTAACAGCCTCGTAAGCTTCCTGCATGTTTACACAGGCGATGCTTCGTGGTGTTAACACGTCAATCTCTGCCAATTTTCCGGCGAAAATTTCGCGGTCTTCGGTATCAATAATCGACTGAACCGGTGTTCCAACTACTTTCACATTATATTTTTCCAAAATTCCCTGTCGGAACAAGGCAACACCGCAGTTCAGTGCAGTTTGTCCGCCGAAAGCTAAGAGGATACCATCAGGTTTTTCTTTGATGATGACCTGTTCCACAAAAAACGGAGTTACCGGAAGAAAATAGATCCGGTCAGCAATGTCTTCCGAGGTCTGAATGGTTGCAATGTTCGGATTAATCAGGATGGTTTCCACATTCTCTTCCTTCAGCGCCTTTAACGCCTGAGATCCGGAATAGTCGAACTCACCGGCCTCACCAATTTTCAGCGCTCCTGATCCGAGTACGATTACTTTTTTAATGTCTTTATTTATCATGATTTGAAAAGTTTCAAGTTAAAAGCCCCCTCTAAATCTCCCCCGAAGTGGGAGACTTTAGGTTGCAAATATTCACAGTATCTTCCTTTTTAAATTTCATTCAAGGTTTCGCTCTCTAAGCCCCCTCTTTCGGAGGGGGTTTGGGGGAGGCTATTTTTTCCGTTTATATTCAATCACATTATTTATGAAATCATCGAACAAAAACTCGGTATCAACCGGTCCGCTGGCTGCTTCGGGGTGGAACTGAGTGGAGAAGAATGGTTTGGTTTTATGACGGATTCCTTCGTTGGTCTGGTCGTTTACGTTGGTAAACAAAGGCTCCCAATCTGCAGGCAAAGTTTTGGTATCTACCGCAAATCCGTGATTCTGTGATGTGATGAAACAACGATCAGTTCCCTGCAACAAAACCGGTTGATTGTGGCTGCGGTGACCAAATTTCAGTTTATACGTTTCCGCTCCTGCAGCTCTTGCAAGTAGCTGGTTTCCTAAACAAATTCCCATGATTGGCTTTTCAGCAGCCATCGTTTTTTTTATGTTTTCAACCGTTGCATCACACAAAGCCGGGTCGCCGGGACCATTAGAAAGAAAGATGCCGTCAAAATCTTCATTGTTAAAATCGTAATCCCATGGAACTACAATGACTGTTGCATTCCTATTCAGCAAACAGCGGATAATATTGTATTTCACGCCGCAATCAACTAATACAATGCGGTGGTCACCGTTTCCATAAACTTCAACTTTATCGCTACTGGCAATAGCTACGAGGTTTTCTTGATTTGGATCATAAAAGTCGATCACTTCATCTTCAAACTCAATTTTACCGAGTAATGAACCTTTTACGCGGATAATTTTGGTCAATGCACGGGTATCAATTCCGAACAAGCCCGGCACTTTATGCTCTTTCAACCAATCGCCCAAACTCTTGATGGCGTTCCAGTGGCTGTATTCGAACGAATAATCCGAAACAATTAAACCGGTAATATGAATCTTGTTCGATTCATAAAATTCATACAAATTTTGCTCTTTCGAGTCACTTGGCACACCATAATTTCCAATCAACGGGAAGGTTGAGACGAGTATCTGGCCCGTATATGAAGGATCTGTTAAACTTTCGGGATAACCAGTCATAGCGGTATAAAAAACCACTTCACCGGCTGCTGATTTTTCATATCCGAACGATTTTCCTTCAAAAGTGGTCCCGTCTTCAAGAATCAATCTGACTTTTCTAAGTTGTGTCATCGTTGCAATGCTAAATATTAAAAAAAATGCGTTTGACTACGGCTGTAGGGCAAACGCATGGTTGTTATTTTTAAACAAACTCTCTTTTCTATGGATCTTCGGGTTTTCAACCCGGTACAATTCAAGTTTCAATTCGTTTGTGTGTTTTAATTCTGCGACAAAAATAGCTATTATTTTCTGAAAAAAAAGCTTAGAATTAATATTTTTGCATAAATTTGCATCGAAAATGTATAAATATTCAAAATGAAGAATCGTACCAAAAGACAGCTTGCTATCAAACAGGCAATTCTCAATGGCCGGATCAGCAGTCAGGATGAGCTTTTGCACATCATGAAAGATCAGGGTTTTGAGTTGACACAGGCTACTCTTTCGCGCGATTTAAAGATATTGAAAGTTGCAAAAGTTTCCGATCAGGCATTGGGCTATGTATATGTTATTCCTGAAGGAGTGAATATTGAGTCACAGCGCGAAAATTCCCGTATTAATTTTCTGGCTGATGGATTACGTGATATACAGTTTTCAGGAAATCTGGCAGTAATTCGCACCATGCCAGGTTATGCAAATAGCATTGCTGTAGTTATTGACAATGCCGAACCATACGAAATACTGGGGACCATTGCTGGCGACGATACCATATTGATCATCATGCGCGAAGGTGTTTCGCACAGCGATCTGATTAATAGCTTGATTTTGATCATGCCGGCTCTGGAAGATAAATTGGGATAAATTCAGGAAAAAGGAAAGAGAAAAAAGATAAGAGACAGAAAAAAATTGTTCCCAACGAGATGCCGGAGGCATCAAATATTTATAGAAAATGGATTACATCATGCAATATTCGACCCCAGCCGGGGTCGAACACTTCAATAATTATCCAATTTTCTATAAACATTCCAATCCTCCGGATTTGAAAAAATGAAAATTATTTAACTACGAAAATGAAAGACTTAAAAGATATCCAAATTTATGTTGCCACCGAAGAGCACCTGAAATATGTTGACGCGGTGAACGATGCCATCGACATTGCTTCCAAAGAGCGTGGAACCGGTATTGCACGCCGTACCTACGAATATATTGCCGATAAAATGCTTCAGGGAAAAGCAATCATAGCGCTCGAAAACAATGAAACTTTTGCCGGGTTCTGCTATGTGGAAACCTGGGGAGCAAAAAGTTTTGTGGCTAACTCCGGATTGATCGTCGTAAAAGATTACCGCGGAATTGGTTTGGCAACAGAGATCAAACGCAAAGCATTCTCGCTTTCAAGGCAGTTATATCCAAGCGCCAAAATCTTTGGTTTGACAACTGGTCTGGCCGTTATGAAAATCAACCACGAGTTGGGCTATCGACCGGTTACCTTTTCGGAACTGACTGACGATGAGGATTTTTGGAACGGATGCAAAAGTTGTGTCAATCACGACATTCTGGAACGTACTGGTAAAAGTAAATGTCTCTGTACCGGAATGTTATACGACCCGGCATGGGAACAGGAGAAGAAAGCAGAGGAAAAACCAGAAGAAAAAAAACAAAACGGAGGATGGGCTATTAAAGGAACCCTGCTCGATATCATCAATAAACTAAAACCCAACAAAAATGGAAATCAGGCTAAAAAAAGCCGTAAATTTTTCATTTTTTAATTTGCAAATTATATCATCATGAAAGATAAAGTAGTTTTAGCATTTAGCGGAGGTTTAGATACTTCGTATTGCGCCAAATACCTGTCGGTTGAAAAAAATATGGACGTTTACACAGCCATTGCCAATACCGGAGGATTTACCCAATCTGATTTGGATTTAGTTGAGAAAAAAGCCTATCAACTTGGAGCAATCAAACATGTTGCACTCGATGTTACCGATTCGTATTACGAAAAAAGCATCAAATACATGGTTTTCGGAAATATTCTCCGGAATAATACTTACCCGATCTCGGTCAGTTCGGAGCGTGTATTTCAGGCCATTGCCATCATCGAATATGCCAAACAAATCGGCGCCAAATATGTGGCTCACGGAAGTACCGGTGCGGGAAACGATCAGGTTCGCTTCGACCTCACTTTTCAGATTCTGGCTCCTGAAATCGGAATCCTCACTCCCACCCGCGATCTTGAACTAAGTCGTCAGGAAGAAATTGACTACTTAAAAGAGCATGGAGTTGAGGCCGATTGGAAGAAGATGGACTACTCCATCAACAAAGGACTTTGGGGTACCAGTATTGGTGGAAAAGAAACTTTGAAATCGAATAAAACGCTACCTGAAGACGCCTATCCTTCGCAACTGACAGCTACGGAAGAAAAGGAAATTACCCTTGATTTTGTTCATGGCGAATTAAAAGGTGTGAATGGGGAGATGTTTGCGAATCCGGTTAATGCTATTCATGCTTTGGATGCCGTGGCATCGCCTTACGCAGTTGGCCGCGACATGCATATCGGCGACACCATTATTGGTATTAAAGGCCGTGTCGGATTTGAAGCCGCTGCTCCGATTATTACCATTAAAGCACACCAGATGCTCGAAAAACATACGCTCACCAAATGGCAGCAATACTGGAAAGAACAACTGGGCAACTGGTACGGAATGTTCCTTCACGAAGCTTTGTATTTTGAGCCGGTTATGCGCGACATCGAGAAATTCCTTGAAAACTCGCAGCAAAACGTTACCGGAAGGGTAATTGTGAAACTGAAACCATATAACTTCGTTCTGGTTGGTGTTGAGTCTGATCATGATTTAATGCGCTCAGAATTTGGCGAATACGGCGAGAAAAACTCGGCATGGACTGCCGATGATGTGAAAGGATTTACCAAAGTACTTTCTACTTCGTTGAAGATTCACAATTCAGTAAATCATAGCTTCTAGCAACTGGCATCTAGCGGCTGGCATTTTGCCAGTAGCAAGATACAAGCAGCCAGCTGCGTTATTTCAGAGTGATAATTTGATATTTTGGAAATGATAAAAGTAGGAATTATAGGTGGCGCGGGTTATACGGCCGGTGAGCTGATTCGGATTATACTCAATCATCCGCAAGCTGAACTGACTTTTGTGCAGAGCAGCAGCAATGGAGGTAATTTACTCTCGGATGTGCATACCGATTTACTGGGCGATACTGATTTGAGATTTGTTGCCGAAGCCAATTTTTCGCTGATCGACGTAGCTTTTTTCTGCATGGGACATGGGAAATCGAAAGAGTTTCTTCAGAAAAACAGCATTCCTGAAAACGTAAAAATCATTGATTTGAGCCACGATTTCAGGCTAAAACGTGAAGGGAACGACTTCGTTTATGGTTTGCCTGAACTCAACCGCGAAATTATAAGGAAATCAAACCGCATTGCCAACCCCGGATGTTTTGCTACCGGAATTCAATTGGCGGTTTTGCCATTGGTTGCCGCAGGGTTAATTAAAGATGAATTGCATGTGAACGCCATTACCGGCTCAACAGGTGCCGGACAATCACCGAGCGAAACTTCGCATTTCAGTTGGAGAAACAACAACGTGTCCATCTATAAAGCATTCGAACATCAACATTTGGGCGAAATTGGCCAGAGCTTTAAACAGTTACAGCAGGATTTCAACTTTGATATCAATTTTATTCCGGTTCGTGGAAATCATACCCGAGGCATTTTCGCCTCAGTTTACACCAAATTTGACGGTTCATTAGAAGAAGCCGTTAAACTGTATCAGGATTTTTATGCATCTCATCCTTTTGTTTTTTTGAGCCTGACGAATCCCGATCTGAAACAAGTGGTAAACACCAACAAAGCCATTATTTACCTCGAAAAACATGGCAATAAACTCATGATTCTTTCTGTAACCGACAATTTGCTGAAAGGCGCTTCCGGACAGGCTGTTCAAAACATGAATTTGATGTTTGAACTGGAAGAAACGCTGGGACTAAATTTGAAAGCGGTGGCTTTTTAGGAAACAGTCAGTAGGAAATAGTCATTGGTGGTCATTTGCTTCACGTCATTCATTGTGGAAGAACAGCAAAGAATGACAATTAAATGACTTAATGACATTAGTGTTGCGTTATAAGTCGAACAAATTCAATTGATTACAGATATCTTTGATTTCATCGTTCTTTGAAAAGTTTGTAAGTAGTTCATTTAGTGGTGTTTTATCAAATGTCGACACGCTTATTAT